>Ga0310696_10000036_pt1 | contig 248382 bp, 285 predicted proteins | sample AusTroGonzalo_MG_4_FD_203885 | JGI IMG/M metagenome (GOLD analysis project Ga0310696, IMG submission 203885) | Bovine rumen microbial communities from tropical cattle in Woodstock, Queensland, Australia - Gonzalo_02 (v2) (version 2) | ecosystem: Host-associated > Mammals > Digestive system >...
AGCAGCAGAATGAGCATGATATATAACAAATATTTCCTTTATCTGTTCTCTTGTATCTTCATGTCCCTTTACAACACAATACAGTTCACTGTCTTCAAGTTCAGCTTTCACTTCTATACCATCACCATTTCCCCATTCAGGGTCTGCCATTTCTCCAGATAGGCAATTTTCAATTGCCTTATAGAAATCTTTAATCAATTTAGTATCTTTATTACTTGAGAATTCCTTAAAGGTTTTAACACTATTATCCATATTCTTTAATATTATTTCTTATATAAATTATTTATGAAAAAGTGAGGATTAATCCTCACTCTTCTGTTTCTTATTTTCATTGACAAACTTTGAAAATTTCTTTATTTTTCCTTCCTCATATGGATAATTATCAAATGGGAAATCATCTTCCTCATATGTATGTTTTGGTTCATATCCTTCTACTGTAACCTCCAATAATTCATCTTGAATGAATTTGGCACCATCTTCATCAATAAAACTTTCAGCTGGAATCCTAAATGTTAACTCATCCTCATCAAATTCTGCAATATAATCCTCATCTAAATCAACAAGGATATTTCTGAAATTAGGGTCTATACAGTTTCCATCTTTGTCTACAACCTCTTCAATAACCCTCATAGGAATTATACCTGTTAGTTGTTTCAATTGATCAACAAAATTATCCCATATATGTCTATACCTCTCATCAATTTCACCATTCCATACTGGATCATTATTTGTGTTGATGGCAAGATGGTATTTTGCTTTTGGTCTTTTATTTGCTTCAAGTAAAAAATCAAAGAACTGCCTCAACAATTCTTTATTTTCATCAGATATTTCAGGAAGTTCAGTTTTCTCATTGACAAACTCCTTGAATGATTTTACAATTCCCATAATTCTACATTACATATATAAGGTATTTATGAAAAAAGTGGAGATTTTTGTCTCCACTCTTTCTCATCCGTAATATTCGTCATCACTGAGCTGTATCTCCTCATTACACTCCGGACAATTGACATATTCATGGTGAATGAGACAGTCATCCTCCGCCTTATATACATCCTGCTTTGCGAAATTCAAAATCGTTCCGCAGCAGGGACATTTTATCACATACTTGTAATAATCCTCAACATTGTCACAGCAGTGTCTTCCTGTCAGTTTGTTTATCATAATCCTTGGTTATTTCAAATCATTATCAAAATCCTCTATAAGTTCATCAGGACAGCCAACATCATAATCATCATACCAATATTCTCCGACATGGTTCCTGAGCCATTCCTTTGCATCCTCAAGTGCCCTCCTGTATCCTTCCATATATGCCATCCTGCCCCTTTCATTGTTGTCTTCCATAAGGGTCTGGAGACCATCTGATGTGAAAGCGGTCCGGCAGATTGCATCCACAGGATATGCTTCAAGTGCCTTTTTTCTTATTTTGTCCATAACTCAACAAACATCCTTCTGAAATTCCTCCTTGTCCAGGTCCTCAACACTCAATGCATAGTCAATGCCATACTTCACTCCGATAAAGTTTATGAAGTCCACAAGAACTCCATCAACCACTCCGGCTGCCGGTTGTTCAGACAGTCCTGTCAGATGTCTGTTCCTGCTGATGCTTTCCGTAAGTTTCCTATACTCCTTTGCTCTCCTTGTGAGAGTCTCCAAAAATTCAATTCTTGTCATATCAAACATCCATTAATTCATAATTCACAAGTTTGTGAATAGGATTCAAATCATTATCATATTCCCAAAGGGTATATTCAGCGAACACGGTATGATTATCTGATATGTAATCTATAGTCAGAATATCAAACACCCAATACTCTCCCTTATACAATGAGGGATGCTCAAGTATAGCCTTTACCAGGTCTTTCTTTAAATCTCCAAATGTCATACTCAAAACGGATCATCAACACCATCACATCCGGCACCTATGAGTCCGAATGCGAACAGTACACACAATAAAATTTTCCACCACATATCTCTCTTTTTATTTGGTTATAAGTTTGTTTTCAAGTAACCACACCACCAGTTCATAGACAGCTGAAAACAGAGTTTCATATCCTTTGGGGTTTATGTCATAGGATCGAAATACATTGTCACCCTGTGATGCAAAGATGTTCCACCTTTTATCTATCCTCAGAGTTGGTTCACATCTTGTACAACATTTGATTAACCCAAGTAAACCATCTGTACTCCAACAGGGAAGATCTCCTACATCCATATATAATTCTTCACCATTGACAGTGGGTTCTTTATCATATCCCCACTCATTTGTCCAAATATTCATACCATAACAGTAGAACATATCAGCAGTGTTGGGATCTAATCCCAACTTAATGAGTTTCTTGCTCTGTTCAGGAGTTGTATATTTCATTTTATTAATATTTAAATATAAATAAAGGTCATTTTCTTCTGTCATATCCTATCAATTTTATAATGTCTATTTATCTCCAAAAATTCTATCATACAGGGGTGGAGAATATCTTTGTAATACATCTTTTTCAGTATCATTTATATTCCAATCCACAATCAATCCCTCTGTTTTAACAATGAGACGGATCAATCTTATTCCGTCATCGTAGAACTTTTGTTGATATTGAGGCATATCAGAGTCCACAAATGGTTTAAACAGATGATTGATGCGCAACATTCCACCCTTCTCAACAACCTTCCTCAGGAGTTCCTTATACCTTTCTTCCGGATTATAGTTGTGAGGTTCAAGTCTTAACCCGTAAGTACATTCATGTGCCCACCCCAGAAAATTATGGATGACAGCCCAGAACACATCTTTTTCACCAAGTGAATAAATATCTATCTCTGTCATATTACAATACTTCTTTATGTTTCTTTTGGCAATCCGGACAGTAATGTTTGTCACCATCCTTTACCCAACCTTCCTCAAGTGCTTCCCGTTCTATCTGGTCACCATTCTTATCCAGGTAATCCTGATAGAAAATACCTTCACCACCTGTCTCATAATAATTGTTACATCCATCACACTTGATGGCAATACCTTCAACTTTGATTTTCTTTTTCATAATTTATCAGTCCAACCAATCAAAATAATCATTGAGTAATTCATACAACTCATTAAGGCAAGGATGTTCTTTAATGGCATTTTGCACATCCTCATAGTCCCCATCACAAAACATACTGATGAAATCATCAGTGAAGAAATCCTCACCAAGTTCATCAACAGCCTTTTTAACTGTCGGGTCAATCTTCTCTATCCAGTTTCCCCAATGCTTCTTGACTGAAAACTTTTCCATCCTGTTGATATAACCATTGTCATAAAGTATCTCATCCAGGAACTTTCTTGTTATTTCTCTTGTATCCATAGTTGTTAATACTTTTCTGCTAATTTCTTGAATATATCATAGATTTCAGGATATTCCTTCATCTTCTCTACCATATATTCCGCATCATGTTTACCCTTGACTATAAAAAGACTTTTGCTGCCTGGTCTTTTATCATCAAGACTATGAGGAATTCCAAGTATTGTTACACCTTTATACTCAAATACACTAAAACCCTTTGGTACCAACATTGAATCAATTTCTTCTCCATCCAATTCTGCTGACCAAAAACTGCTTGTTACCCAAACACTTAAAGGATGTAAGTGATGTCCTGGTTCACCCCAGGTACCAAAATAACCAACAAAATTATCCGGTAATTCTTCCATATTTTAAAATTGAATCTGTTGTTTACAATGGGGACAGGTAACATATTGCCAATGGACTGTACCCCAACCGGTAAATTCATAGTCTCCCTTCAAGTCACTGTCATCATACTGTACATAACTCTTACAGTAATTACATTGCTTGATTTTTAAATCTTCCAAATTAACTACTTTTGCCATAGTTATTATTAACCAATGATATGCTCTTTCCCATCAGGAGTTCTTACAACCACACAATGAATGACACATCTGTTATCAACATAATAAGAAATTCTACCTCTTGGATATATTCTTCTGATATCTCTTTCATTCATATCTCAAAATGTTAAGTGTATTAATTAAACCTTATCATCTCCACTCCATTTTGCCAAAAGCCACAGTCCAAATCCCCAAATGAAACCTATGAACAAAATACCCAAAATAATAATTATTGTATCCATATGTCCAAATCAATTATCCCAACTTACACCTTCCTCTATTGGTTTGCCACACTTGGGACACTTCCAATAGACTGTCATCTCACTTGAACACTCACAGAAATATGGATCTTTGGTTATTATGATATCAGTACTTCCGAATGACTCAAGTTCATAATTGTCAAACTCTTCCTGTAGTTCTGCATGACAATGGGGGCATCTCATAATACCGTCAACTTCCTCCCATTCCAGTGCCTGTTCCTTTATCTCATCACTGACAGGATTCTCACTTTTTCTTATCATACTCAATTCTCCTTTAGGGGTCCCACATCTCTCAAATATGTGAGTCTTGAACAGAACTCTGATGTTGTCAGTACTGTTTCACTTATCTTATTCTTACCCATAGAGTGAGTAAGACTGCATCCCTTACTTGCATCCAATGCTTTCCGGAATCCATCATTCTGGTAAAGGGCATTGTAAGCTCTGTTCAGGAGATTCTGGTACTCAACACTGTCTCTCTTGTATGTCTTACCATTCCAATAGAGTTCCTGTTTCTGCTGCCAGTTCTTATTTTTTCCCTTGAACTTTGCCGCCTTTCCAACCAGACTGCAAACATACTTTTGCATATCCTTGGACTCAAACTTCAATGACTGGAGGAATCCTTCCATTGAGTTACACTGTACCCCATCTATCACAAAGGGGTGGGGTGCAAAGTTGCTTAATGCTGATGAGGGATAGTTCCCTCCACTTCTTATATCCATATTAGAACAATATTGTTACTCTCATCCACTCCCAAAAAGCATACCAAAAACTGCTGTACTGGGGAGACTCATCAAAACGGACACCATTCTTGTATATTCCTATCATCCAAAACGGTGACTTCGTACCGTCATTGTATCTGACTCTTTCTAACTTGTATTTCATAGTTAATACTTCATAAATGTCCTGTCCAATCCTTTGTAGATGTAGAGTTGATCCAAAACAAACTCCCTCCTCAATCTCTTGGTACGCTTTCCGAACCTCTCCTCTGGATAGGTCTTTTCAGCCTTCTTTCTCCACCTTTTCAGAAATGTTATATCCATCACTCTGTACGTTTACTCTTTACTCTCATATGAAGACTTGAGAAGTCTCCATCCATAACCAGGGATCCGAACTTGAAAGCATCCGTCAGATCCTGGCCTACACTCAATCTATTGTAGTAATCCTTACTCACAGGAATCTCCACCTCAATGGCATTCATACTATTCTTGATATGCTCAAATGGGTCAAGGGTGAATGTTCCCTGCTTTATCTCAAACTTGACAATGTATTTTACCTCACGGCCTGACTTGAGTGCATTCTTCTCAACATTCAGGTCACGGATTTGTGTCCTGAGACTTGACACCTCATCATTAAGATAATTCTTGGTTGATCTAAGACTCCTGCACTCCTTTTCAAGTCTCTCACATTCCTGGTTCAGGAACTGTCTGTCACTCTCTGTCCGGCAACCTGCAAATGTCAGGCACACCATCAACATTACTAAAAACTTTTTCATAATTTCTTATTAACTAAAGAGTTTGTTTAAAAAATCCGGGGCAAACAGTCTGCATATATTGTAAATTATACAAATCACATTGAGTACCAGGAGAACCCAATCAGCAATTCTCCAACCCTTTCTTGTCTCAAAACTCAGGCAGTAACCCATCAGGAAAACTGCCAATACATTCAACATTAAAGCAAAAATAGTCATAATATTAAAATTAAATTATACATTTTCTATAATCACTTGTCATAGATGTTACTCTCCATCTTTAAACTATATGTCCAAATCAATTATCCCAACTTATAGTTTTAATTGAAAAATAAATTATTACAAATACTCAAAAGTTTAAACGCATTGTAAAGGATTCCTACACTTGACAGGATAATAAATATCACTGTCACAATCCTTTCAGACTTCTTCACCGTATAAGGATATATGGCAGAGAAGATTATTGCCGGGACTGTATATAACAGTACCAACAGAAGATAATGTAATGTTTCAGGAAATTGTAATGCCATAACTTTAACTTTTAATCATCCCACTGATCTGCCAATTCTCTCAATGACTTTGCGACTGCGCTGTTACCTACATAATATTTGTGAGCAACCAACCAGTCCTTCAATTCTTGAATGTCTTTCTCGTTCATAACTATTCATCATGTTTTCTTATCCAATCCAGGACCCATGTATAAGCTTTGGTCTCTCCTACATTCACACCTCTGTTGAATGAATGTTCATTATGATTCTTCAAGTCAAAACCAAGGTGTACCAGTTTTGCTACAATTTCTTTTGCCAATGGAGATTTCTCCTTGGATTGTTCAATTTTGATTATTTCATCTAAACTCATATTTTCAAATATTACTTATATACAACCTCCACAACAACCTTGGGGTACATTTTCATTGAATACCTCATCAATCTCTGCCGCAACATCCCAGAACTGTTTGGGAAGTTGTTCCATATCTATCACCCACTCACCATGTTCAATATCAAATTCCCAGTCCTTGTTGTGAGTGACACATCCACCGCTACTCCAGAAACTTTCAAAGTTGGGGTTCATGTGATCCTCATCTGTCTGGACATATTTCTTTGTTTTGGCATCATAATGTCCATACCTATAGTCATGACCGAACTTGTACTGCTTACCGTCAATCTCAAGTGTCAAGACCCCACTGCACAGATTGGGATATTCACCGGTATAACTGATGAACTTTACCCTTGATGTATTCACATCACCTGTCGGTTTGTTTATCAACATATCTTAAATATTTTTACACTTATCTGCTTCAACAATGGAATCATCCTCAATGAAGGTATAACTCACCACACCCTTACCATTCTCATCCTTCTTATAAGGATGTTCAATGATTCCGGAAACAGTGTTCACCTTCAATAAGGACTTGAAGGGTTTGCCTGATTTCTTGCAGACCTTTGTCCCTTCCGGATAAATGATGTCTGGTGCAGTCTTCATCTTAACATTGAGTGTTATTATCCTGAGCACATATCATAATGGTACCAGACTTTTCATCCAATATTATGTCCTCATCTTTCATTTCAATCGGTTCCCTGGACACCAGATCTATTTCACCGCAAACCACATTATATACCAATTCGGTATTCATTACATCATAATCACCCGCATTGTTGGTGTCCCGGATGTTTATGAGTTTCTCTATGAATTTATTCAGCTTCATATTTCAAGCAATTTACAATACAAAGATAATGAAAAGTTCTGAAATATCCAAAAAAAAAAAGAGTGAATTTCTTCACTCTTCTCAATCAAATCTCCTCACAGTGCTGATAAGTACGGTACAACACCGCATTATCCTCTTTCCTTATGTCTATTCCAGTCTTCCAGGGACAGATACTGTCAATACTTTTCTCTGGGACTCCGGCGTGATAAAGTATCATATACATCGGCCAACCTGGACCATAATCACAATACAGGTCATGGAATGAATACCTCCACTGGAAATCCTGACCATCTGTGGGAAGTGTCTTCCTGAGCCAGTCCATATCCTTTTCATCATCAGTGTCTCTGTAGTGCATCTGGTGCAGATAATATCCCTCAAAGAGTTCATGTGCCTTGGTCACCATTTCCTTGGTTATACTTTCCTTTGCCCTGTCTGCCAACATTGTACCAAGAGCACAGGCCATAAATCCGCCGGCATGATCCTCATGCATAGCACCATTGTCCTGGATATGGTCTCCAAAGATGACCTCACACCACTTGTCTGCTGCCTTCTTGGCCGCCTCTTCATTGGTGTTTGCCTTTCCGTTCTTTTCAACCCATGCCTCTTCAAGATTACAGTTGTACTTGGCCATTGACCATGCACTTCTGACATTGGATGACCTTTTCCATGCCTTGAATTCAGGAGACTCCTCATCCCATTTTCCATCATTTCTGGGAATTGCATCATAAGGTGCATCCTCAACATACTCCCAAAGGACATTATACCAATATTCATTGGCCGCTGTCAGGGTGGGTTTGTTCAGATACTCATTGATGATGTCATTGATGACATCATCTGACATTTCAGTCACCTGGTCTCCATTGGTGTTATCCCTGTCTTCCGCATAAATCTGACGGAACTTGTTTATAACTCTCTCATTCAAAGATGTCTCATCCACCTCTTCTTTCTTTTTGAACAATTTAAACATATTATTTCTTGTTATAGTAATTCAATATTCCATCAAGTTGATCATGATATACTCCATGATCAGCCAACCAGTAACCATATGTGACAGCACCTGCAATATCATCCTCAAGTTCTGTGGGAAAGAAACATGTCATAAGCTGTTTATCTGACATATAGAACTTCTGACCGAGATTGTTGTCACTCCTCACCTCATACTTTCCATCAGTGTGATGTTCAAACCAATATGACTCACCTCTTTTCATCCAGGATAAAAAGGGAGAGACACATCTGAAGAATTTTCCATGAAGATAATTGGTTATCTCATCCTCATTCCTAAATATTTTCTCTGTGGGATACATATACAATACAAATATAATTAAAAATTCTGATTATTCCAAATCAATCATAAGATTCTGATGTATAAAAACCCTGACCACACTCACCACAATAAAGGAAATACTCCTTGTTTCCATCCGGAAGTGTAGCATATTCATCACCCTCATCTACATAGTTTATCTCTCCACAGGATGGACACCAGCAGGCCAACATATCACTGGCACCATCATGCCATAATCTTGCTACCAAACTCATAATTACTCCAGATTATCATCAATATACCTATATCCCATAAATCCTTTCATAGGAACAGGGTTTTTCAAATAATGAAACTCACCAGACCTGGAAATATAACTTCCCTCATCCCATTTCTTTCCTGTTGTAGTACAGTCAAACCCATCTTTCTTACCAACACCGGTAATCTCCATCCACCCTATGATCTGACCGTTATAGCAGACATAACATCTGTCTCCAACTTCAACATCCTTCGGTACTGTGGGGAGTCTGTAGTTCATCTCCTGCTCTCCATCCAGGACAGCATCTAGTTCCTTCTCATACTCTTCCCATTTTATGGTCTTGGGAACAGTTATACAAATATTCCTACTCATTCTCCCTCCTTTTTCTCTCTCTTGTATTGTCTCAACAGGATGAAGTTGAGATCCTCTGTAATATAGTCAAAATCATTGATGAGTGCTGACATATTCGCCTCATTCAACTTTTGGGCAAACTCTGTCATCCTGTCACTATCTGATCTGTCAAAATAGAAGATACCATCAACATAATCGAATGTCTCGTCAATGATGGCATATCTGATCTCCTTGAAACCCTGTCCCAACATCACTGTTGTTGAAATGAAAAACGGATGTACAGGACTCTTTAATACTTCCGGCTTCTGCATATCACCAATTACCTTTTATATGATTAGACTTGAATGGAAACCAACCGATAGCCCAGTCTGTACCTTTCAATATGGTGACCAGGTTTCTTATCGGATTCCAATAAAAAACATACAAATATTTGCTTCCGTCTGTGGGTTTGAAATATATACCAAATCTGTCAATATGATCTATTACAAACCACTTAAACTTTGGTGCTTTCATCTTTATTCTTCTTTATATAATAAACACTGTCCTGACCATCCACGAATTTTATCGTATCTTTATCAGGGTAATATTTGACATATACATCAACTCTCTCATCTGTCTTTTTGTTCCTGAACAACCATCTGTATTCCTCAAAGAATCTTACTGTGAAATTGTCACAGATGTAATCCAGGTCCTCGCGAATGAATTCCAGTATGTCATCCTCCTCCTTTCCCTGACCTATCTGCTGGAGTCTTTTAAGGGTATATTCCTTCCCAAATATCTCTACTTTCCCTCCGTTCATCTTTTCTGTCTTTATATATCACATCCATAAAATAATATGTATCTGTGTCATATTCATCATATCCTTGGAATCTCTTTGAACCCTTAGGAATGACATTGATTATCTGGTCTTCATCAAGTTCATCATTGATTTTCCTGATACAGTCTTCCTCTGAATAACCTGAAAATGTCTGCATATGTATCATAACACTATTTCTCCTTTAAGATATTTTACAGTGAAATCCTCAAGTGAATCAACTCTCACAATCTGCTTGCTGTTTGTCTTGGCAATAAGTTCATCCAGGACCACATCCTTGTTATAAGGTTGGGTAACAAGTACAGATGTACCACAGTGGGTACCAAGGAAGTTCCAGTCATTGTCATCAATCAAAGCATCAGCATGAACAAGAGTCTTGTCTTTCAGGAAACATATACCATTTGGTTCTATCCCATTCTTTTCCAACCACTCAAGGGTATATTTCTTGTTTGTGTAGTCTTTCTGATAAGTGACAATGACAATATCAGCAACCTCCTTCAGTTTGCATATACACTCCTTTATGTTAGGATATGCAGGTGCATCCAGGAATATCTCCTTTGCATGTATCTTGAAGAAGAAAACACTCGGGTTGATGTGAAGGATTGGCTCAACAAGAGGAAATGCCTTTTCGGCCTTATAAACCTTCAGGTCATCAACAGTCATATTCAAATTCTTTTGATATGTATTCCTGAACAATTCATTATATAAATCCACCATAATCCCAAGATTATCTCTCAGGACACCATCAACATCAATGGCTATGGTTGGTCTCCTTTTACTTGTTTCCATAACTTAATAAACTTGACTCAATGTAGAAAAAACTCTCTGATATACATTGTCCAGGAAATCTGAACCTATGGGTTCATAGTTGAATCCCCAGTCAATATCAGTCTTTATATCATGCATAATGTCATTTACCTTCCACTTGGGCCACTTGAACAACTCATCCTCAAGTCTTTTTGAGAACTCCACAGTGATGACATTGTTTATATCCCCTGAAAGGGTGATTTTGACATCTTTCTTGTTTATATATTCTTTAGGTATTCTGTAACTCATATCAATCCAATGGCACTAATTTTGTAGTAACTATTATTTTCTGAAGTTCACACTTATCCCACCTTTCAACCCTTGGTGTCATACCTACAGTCTTTTCCTCTGTAACAACAAACCATACCTGGTTAGGCATATCCTCATCCTTAACAATATCAGTTATTATCCCGTCATATCCATTCATTTCAGATCCGGCATAGACCTTCCTTCCAAGATATTTCAATTTAAGTTTTTCTATATCCATATTACCACAATGATTTTAACATTTTTGTATAATCATTCTCAAGTTTATCCACTCTGACTGGTTGAACAGTTGTTACAAACCTTCCCAGATTGTTATATACATCATAGAATGAACAGAACTCATGTGTATTCCTGAGTGCTTCAACATCTATAAGACAACAATCTGTCATTACCCTTGCATAACCACCCCGGCGAAGAATCCCAAGGATACAAAGTAACCACATCATCTGCTGTCTGGATATTCTTGTATCCTTCTTGACCCTTTTTTCAACCTCACGGATCATATCTTCCTCTGTGGGTTTATTTGTCTTATTTTTACTTGCAGTTTTAATTACTGGTATGTTCATAATTCACAATCTTACAGGAATCACCACACTTTCTTGTTATCCCATTTGCCGGCAGCAACCACCTTGTCTTTGTTGAGGAAGAAATAAGTGCAGTAACCCTGGTATCTCTCAAACCATTTGTCAATATTGTTGAAGACAACAAACCATGTCATTCTACCACTGTTCCTTTCATTCTCTTCCTTCTCACCCACAATGTTGTACTCTTTCAGTTTATCAAAGAGTTCTCCAAGGGTGGGTGCTGTCAATACAATGGTGTCCTCATCAAACTTGGGGGTGTATATGATGACAGTGTGTTCATCCAACTTGACTTCATCCCACTTTTTATAGAACTTCGTGTCACGGACTTTGTATTCCATCTTATCTCCATCTATCTTTGCCAGACAGATGTCATCAACTTCATTCTCCATTCCCGGAATGACTTCCCTTTCCTGGTTGAACTTACCATTGAAATCCTCCAATGGCCAACACTTGATGACCGGAAGATAAGACTTTGTAAATGGGTCATAATGAGGTCTGTATGCACCAACCTGTTTCTTTATCTGCTCTTCATTGTTCAGCAGCTCATCTGCCATAGAATTTGTCAATAATATCTTCATACTTATGCTTTAGGTTCCAATAAACAGACACAAAAATTACCATAAAGACCAGAGAATTTTCCACACTGTTCACATATTTCCCTACTTGTCTTCACATTTGGATGGTTAGGACATTTCTCTCCATAACATATTGTAAATTTTACTCCCATATCAGTACACTTCTATCTTATTTCCACACTTGGGACAGGTGATGATTTTTGCCACATATGTCTCACCGGCATAGGTACCTACATCATACCCTCTTTCCACCTTTTCAATGTCGGAATCGGAATATGTGATGTACTTACTACAGTTCATACACTTCACAATATTTCCTTCATATATCTTTACCATAATTCTTACTCCTTATATGAGACACAATACAACTGATTCTCATCATCAGTGACATAGAACTTTGTCTCATCATCACCCACAACAACATATGCACGACTGTTGTTGGCATTGTCTATGACTATCTTATCATACTGCTTGACAACATTGTCTTCTCTCCTGATGTTGTGAATCTCTTCATTTGTGAATCTCTTTGAAGTACTGGCAAGAAGGATGTTTTCCAAACCTTTCTGTCTTGAAACCTTATAGTCCCTGTATCCTATTGGAGTTGCAGGTACCCAATTACCATTCTCATCCTCACATGATTCACTGATTTCTCTCTCATCAATGGATGGTTTCCAATCATTCAGATAACCATACTCACCTTCTGCTATGAAAGCATCTTCATAGAGTTTCTTGTTTACTTCATTGATTTCCATAACTATTTCATTTAATGTCATTCATACTCATCCAATATGTGCTCAAAGTCCAAATCTGCGGCAAATACTCCGAGAACCTTGTCACCCCTGTTGATGGTGACTATATGGTCATCCAGGAGGATTTCAGTTTCAAACTCACAGAGAGTAAGATGTTCCCCAGATTCACCCAATTCCTTGTAATATTCGGAATTGATGATTTCAGGTACATTCTGAACATCCATCACATACTCCTTTGACACATCATACTGGTCCTGGATGAACTCACCCAGTTTATCCCTGTCAAACTCAAACTTCTTGGGTGACACCATATTTGGATAATCACCGAAAACCGATTCAAGAAACTTCTTGACGGGAACAGAATTCACAACTCCCTTGTAGTCCAATGACTTATCAAATCGGACATACACTACTTCAACAACATCTTCTGTCTCTTTCATAACCTAAATATAACAAATGGAGTGGTCTATTTGTCACTTTTTTCATATTTTTCTATCAATTTATCCAAATTTATGAACTTTACTCTTCCTGCCATATACTGTGAGAAAGTCACATCCACATGGTATTTTTCCCTCAATTTGATGATAATCCCATTCATTTCATCAGCACATATGGTTGAATACAGATAACCTCCCATCTGATTGAATGCCTCCGACAAATTCTTCAATTCAGTAAGCAGATCATATATCTCCTTGTCTATGTCACACTCTTTCACATATCTCTTCACAGAGTTCCACACATCCCTTTTCAGTGCTATCTCATCAGAACCGTCTCTCTTCCACAGATAAGACTGTTGTGAGTTCCTTTTAATGGTCTTTGAGAATGTGTCACACTTGGTACACTTTATAGTGGCATAGTATGGATCCACAATGGAGTCACCTCCACCCTGATGAAAGACATATTCAAGTTCACCCCCACAGACAGGGCATCTGCTGGCCTGGATCTCCTTGTCTATCTTCTCCGATTCCTCAAGAATCTGCAATTTCTTCTGGAGATCCTCCTTGGTATAGTTTATATCATTCATTTCTTCCTTGACTTCTGATTGATTATATTAGTAGCTTCTACGATTCTACTCATTATCTTTTTCCTCCCCTCTTCTGACATGTAATACTTGTTTCCATCCTTATCTGTCACCAATGCTTCTTTGGCAATCTCATCATTCTTTCTGGTGGTCTCCTCACATACTTTGATTCTCCTCTCAATATCTACCATTGTACTTTCAAGATCCAGTCTCTTGATGTCCTTGTTGATTTTGGCAATATATTCCTGAAGGTACCTCAATGTACACCTGTAACAAAATATGGTCATATTTATGTTTTCAAGTCTTTCAGGAGTAGGATTATACTTCTTGATATATTCCCTCAATGACCTTTGTCTTTCAGAGAATCTTTCCTCCATTTTCTTATAAAACAGATAGTCTCTCTTTGCGACCTTGATGTCTGTGTAATTCTTATACTTTTTCATACTTTCTTATATTTGTTATAGTAATCTATCTTCTCTTGGGTGAGTTCATTATAATTATTAAAATATTCCAATCCAACAGAATCTATCATATTGATGTGTTTTCTGACACTCTTACATTTGACAAAATCATCAATACATCCTGTAGGAAAATGCTTCAAAAAGGCATTTTTTTCATGCTTGAAAGATGCAATACCAAAAAGATGATTGGTTTCACCATCTACATTACAAATATACTTCTTATCCTTTATTGTGGGTATATGACAAGAATGACCATAATCATCAAACCTGACTTCATTATTCTCACAGCGGACAATACTTTTCACAAATACCCAATGGGTCTTTCTATTTTCTCTGGTATATTTGTCAAGTCTGGTATTGGAACCATTGATTATAATGTCATTATCATCATAATCCTTATTAGTAACCGTTATTACATTATATCCATCATATATCTTATTACTCAAGAAATCCTTGATGTTTGATGCAGAGTTAAGTACAAGATATTCATCCGCATCAAAGAAAGCAATCCAGTCATATTCATCTTTATGATTATCCCAGCAATCCTGGTATGAAAGTATTTGAGATTTTAATGAACAATCTGTCCATTCAATTACCTCAATGAAACCACCATCAACAAAGTCATTTACCTCATCAATGATTCTTTCCTCTCCGGGTCTGTTGTTGTCATATATGAATATTTTGTCAAATCCCAGATTTTTATAATATTCAACATATTCCCTCAAATATTTGTTCTCTAACCTGGCAATCAAACAAAGGGCAACTTTCATATCTTATTTGATTTTATGTTTTATTAAATAATCTTCCTTTTCCTGATTCATCTCATTACGGTTGCGGAAGTATTGTATTCCTATAAAATCATGCCAAACAATATGTTTCCTGACATTCTTGTATTTAACAAAGTCATCAATACATCCTGTAGGAAAATGCTTTAAAAAAGCATTCTTGGCATCTCCAGAATACCATATGCCTTTAATAAATTTATCATTATTTTCAGTATTATAAAAGACTCCATCAGCATCACAAATACATTCCTGATGTTCTATTTTTGGTACATGGTAAGAATAATATTCCTGATCCATAAAATCAACATTATTATCCTTACATCTTATGATACTCTTTACCCAATTATCAATTTGTTTTTTCCCTATTCTTGTATATTTGTCAAGTCTGGTATTGGAATCATTGATTATAATGTCATTATCATCATAATTCACAGCTCCAACAGTTACTATATTATACCCATCATAAATCTTATTACCCAAGAAATCCTTAATATTTGATGTATTATTAAGTACAAGGTATTCATCTGCATCAAAGAAAGCAATCCAGTCATATTCATCTTTATGATTATCCCAGCAATCCTGGTATGATGTTCTCTGATCAGTGGAAACAAAATACTTCCAATCAATGACATCAACAAAACCATCATCAACAAAGTCTTTCACCTCATCAATGATATTCTCTTCATCTGGTCTGTTGTTGTCATATATGAATATCTTGTCAAACCCCAGATTTCTGTAATATTCGACATACTCCCTTATATACTTATTCTCCAATCGGGCAATAAGACAAAGTGCAACTTTCATAAGTTACTTGATATATTGCGGTAATACTTCCTTTGTAAGCCAGACACCATTGTTTGACAGGAAAAACTCTATCCCATCCTCTACCATCTTCTTTGCATCAATGATCAGGACCACAGGTTTTCCATGTCTCTTACCTACTGTTGCAGCAGTATTGGAATCTGCAGACAGATGGACATAAAGTCTGGACATAGGTTTCAGACCTTCCTGGAAAATGGATTCTATAAACCTGTCAGCAGTACCATGATAAAGTATATCCGGTGGAGTTGTCGGTGTCAACCCCACATCAACAGGAATTGAATGACCCTGGCGTGCCCTGATCCTGGTATGGTCAGGAGAATACTCATACCTTGACTTGTTGTTTGTCTGTACAATCTCCTCAATAAGTTCCTCTGTGAATCCTCTTTGGGTCAGTTCAGAGATGAGCATATAACCATTTTCATCTATCTTGCCCTCATTGAAATCCTCCATACTGTGCCTGAGGATGTATGAAAGGTATTTACCTTTACTTGTTAATTCTTCTTCATGTTTCATACTACAAATATAACAAATAAAAGTGATAAAAACAAAAAAGAGTAGGTTTAATTCCTACTCTTATTTCTTGTCTTTTACCAGGAATGCTGGATACTTATTATCTTTATTTACAATCCTTATACTGAATTTTCCTTCATTATTAAATCCATATACTTTAGGAGATCCATTCCAAAAATCATCACTTTCAAATATATCCTTTGTCCAGAATTGGTCTATGGTACTTGTCTTATCAGGAATCCCTGGAATTCTTTTGAGTTTCAGGACATTCTTTTCATCAAATACAGGGTTCTTCATGTTATTGCTGATATGAAACCATACACATCCACCTTTAAAATCACCAAATGGTTTCAGATTATAATATCCTCTCACCCAGTTGAGTTGTTTTACTTCTTCAACAGTTGGTAGTCTCCAACCGTCACCATTGTATTTTATCCAACCGTTTATCCAATCATAGTCAAACTTTATCTCACCATCAATCTCAAGAGCACAATCTGCCCAATATACTGTGGTATCCTTTCCAAAATCAATATAATCAGGATTATACTCATCCTCTTTCTTTATACTTTCTCCGGCACCCTTATCCAGGATACCTCCCCAAACAGATTCTTCCAGATATTCTGAACAAGTCTTTATGACACCCATAATTCATATATTACATATAAATTATTTATGAAAAAAAGGTGGATTCTCATCCACCTTCAATCAAGATTCTATATTATGTTTCTTCTTAAATTCTTCTATATATTGAAGTTTCTCATCTGTCTCATCACAATATGAAAAGAACTCCTTTATTGTATCTTCAATTTTTTCCAATTTGGGATATGCAAGGAATCCATCCTGTGTCCAAACTCTATTATATCTCCTTTCCAGATATTCCTCTATGGTCTTGGTTTTATAATGGTTCACAACACATTTATAATGAGGAAGCAAAGTATCTACTTCAGATTTTGGAATTACATAAAAATTATGGTCATCATTAAGGCCATTAACCTTTAAACCATCTGCATATTTAACTCTATCTCCAACCAATCTGAATGTGTGTATTATATGTCTTATTGATTCATCATACACTTCCTTATTGGTTCTCACAAATGATTTAAATGCATACCATTGTCTTTTTGACAAATGTGTGAATCTTTCTACAACAGGTCTATCCTCATAATGTAACAATCCATTGTCATCATATGTTATCCAGGGACACATTATTACATCTGCATCCTTAAACACATCATCATTAAGGAATGACTCCAATGTATAATCAAATTTGAACTCTATAAATTCATCAACATCACAGAAAAGTACCCAATCAAATTCAGACACCCTTTCCTTATAACACTCAATATAACATGTGTGTTGGATAGAACTTCTATATGCCTGTTCATATTTATTAACTTGTATAGAAGATGTTTCTACTCCTCTAACATCAATGACCTCAACAAAACCAGATTCAATATAATCATTTATAACCTCTTCAAATCTTTCACCATCAACATCATTGTTGTCATAAATGAATATCTTACTTACACCAAGGTTTTTGTACCACTCAACCCATTCCCTTATATAAAGGTTTTCTTTCTTTGCTATTGCACAAACTGCTACTTTCATATCAATCAATATTTATGTATAATCCATATTTGTTACAGAAGGTATCTATCTTTTCTTTTATATAGTATCCCCACTCCTTTTCATCATTTGATGCTTCATCCATAGTTCTGGGCCAGTTTCTGTGTCTTTCCCAAATCCATCCCCGGAGTTCCTCCAATTCCTCACAATCCTTGATGAAATCTTCCCTCAATTCAGGTTTCAGAACATTACATATGAAATGAACAGCACCTGAAATGAATGAAAGACTGTGGAGTTCAACCATCCATTTACCTTTCTCCCGATCACTCTCCTTAATATAATATTCTATGTCAAAGAGGGTTTCACCCGGTCTTTTCTCACCATAATAAATCTGATATACCATAATCAATCCTTCTTTTTATTTGTTAACATACTATGCAGTTCTCTCTTGAACTCGGCAGCACAATACTCGGCAGCATTTATACCATACTTCTGAAGGTCATCCATCTGTGCCTTTGTTATTTCAATACCAAGTCTCCTGGGATTCTTGTCTGCCTTTATGAGTTTCAGGTTGTCATAAACAATCCTTGTCAGTTCAACTTCAAAATCCACACCTTTCTCCTTCAATTCGGCAATATGTTCAGGAGTAGGTAAAAGTATCACCAATTTACTATCTATCATATCTATATATATTTCTTATAGACTAAATATAACAAAAAAGAGAAACCTACTTGGTTTCTCTTTTGTGGTACTGGTCCCAAATCATATTCATCATCCTTTTGACATCTTCATACTCCCAAAAGGTGAAATCAACAAATTCATCACTACTTACAAATATATCAACACAATCCTTTCCACCTTTCATCTTACCAGGTTTCATTGTGTATTCTTTTCCAATAGGATCTATAAGTACTGCTTTGTTCAATTTTACATAGACAACGAGAATCATACCCTCTGTCTCTATAATCTTTTTGATAGATCCCCTGATTTTTATAATTTCAGTATTATTAATTTTTGAAGTGAACTTTGTTTTCAATTCAATGGGTACTTCTATCTGTTCCTTATCAGGTCTTGGTGGATTTTTATATATAAAGTCACAATAAGTTGAAATCTTGCCACTTCCGGCAGAGGCATTTTCATTTTGTGATAGAATTCCTTTGGTATGATATGCTATCATCCTTTCAACCACATTACCGCTTTCAACATCTTGCATAAGTTGAAATAATGTCCTTGCACCATAATCTGATGCCGCAAACAGTCTTTCCTGTTCATCTGATGGTTGATTTTTAAAAAAGTCATCATATTCTTTTGCATGAACATTTTTATATCCATCCTCATTCATATAGAACAAATCCTTTTTATAATCAGGAAGTTTCAGCTTTACAGCAACATCATAAACCTTTTTGGGTAAATCACCATTATAACTATATTTCAGAAATTTTGACACCATATCAAAATATCTTGGTGGGTTCTCATTTCTGCCAATAATATAATTATAAAACCTTTTAACCTTACATACTTCAGAAAATTCAACAGGCATTTTCTTTTCAAAATACATGAATGTATTTTTTGTCCCATCCATATTACTCAACTTTTCCATAATTGTCACTTTCTGAATTAAACAAACCCTCTTCATTGTCTGAATCCTCATCCTCATAAATCTCAACAACTGCCTTGTTGAGTCCGCAGAATGTTGTAAGTGTAGTGCAGACATCCTTCCTGGATGAAATGACCATATGGGATCCTGGTCTTGGATCTGCCTTACCATATCCCTGGTGATCTACAATAAACCTCTCTTTTCTGTTCATAGGTACTTCTTCATCATCATATTCTTCAAGGACAGCGGTCATAAGAAATCTGTCTGGTCCATTCCAGGCCGCGAAATTACTTCGTCCACCTTTTGCATACCAGGCAACAATGGTTCTTGCTGTGCCATCCTTACAAGTATTTATAACTTTCCTTACCATAATGTCTCATCCTCCAGTTCAATATCCTCACCTTCATCATCTGGATATTCCTGGTTCATAATCTCAACATACTTGTCAGATACTTCCTGAGCCATATAATACTTCTTGGGAACATCATCTTCAAGAATATCCTCAACACTCTTTTCCAGCTTTATCTTATGAGGGAACTCAAAATATGGATTGGGGTCATCCTCTGTCTTTAAGATGGAGATCATAAATATCCTCTCCCTTGACTGTGGAACACCATAGTCCTTTGCATTGAGAACCTGTGCGAAATTGACATAACCATAGGATTCAAGTTCAGCACACCACTTGTCAAAGAGGTACTTGAACTTGTCAGTAACCAATGCCTTCACATTCTCAAACATCAGATACTTTGGTTTCTTTGCAAGGATGGTCTTCCTACACTCCCACAGAAGTGATGACCTGGTGCCAGAACCCTCCTCACCACCAGCCTGCTGACCGGCATTTGAAAAGTCCGTGCAAGGTGAACTGTAAGTGAACAGGTCAAAATCCGGAACCTGGGACCAGTCAATCTTGGAGATGTCACCATAATTCCTGTCCTTATACTGAGGAAACAGTGCATTATGGGCTATGATAGCAGCCTTGTCTATCTCTGACCAACCCACCAAATCATAACAGATTCCCAATCTGTTGAGTGCCAGACACTGGGAATCATAACCTGAAAATGCTGTGAACACTCTCAAGGGATTCTTTTTTGTATATTTCTTTACCATAATTTCTTGGTTATATTATCCTCTTTCTTCTTAAGAAACAGATTATCAAAGATATGAACCATACAGTCCACAACAATACTGTTTCCATACATCTTATAAAGGGCATTGTCACTCAAATCTGCATTGAGCATTGTGTTGATGTCCTTATCCTCCACACCCATCAGTCTTCCACATTCCCTGGGTGTCATTTTCCTGATTCTGTATTTTTTCATACCTTAAATATAACAAAAATTACTCTACATCATAATCCAGAGTATCAACATCAATGTTATTATGGTTAAGAACCTGCAAGAATTCATACACTCCTGCTGAGAATGCATTCTTGACATCATCATATGTATATTTCTTGTCTTCCCTTAAACTCACTGCAACAGCAAGTCCCCAGGAATAACCCCTCCACTTATCTTCAATAAACTTATTTAATTTCTCTCTTGCCATATCACTTATTTTTTAACCAATTCTTTAAATAATCCGATAGTTCCTTTGCACACTTATCACACAGACAAAAATCAAACCTGTCAATATCCTCTTCACCACCCATACTTCCACCATGCCAGTAATACAGACCAAAGTTGATATTACGAGGTCGGTGCCACATCTGAATATCCAATGTGATATCTTCACCACATCTGTCACATGTATATGTTTCCTTTTTCATATCATTTCCAGGTTATAACCAATTCAGAAGGTTTATCCATAACCACCATAGGTTTGTTTTTAAGTGCATATAGGAGTTTATTAAGTCCTACTTCTGCTTCCTTGAGACCACATCCAGTCTCCTGTCTTATAAGTTTCAATATACTTATTCTCTCATCGTCTGTCATAATCAAAACAATTTTATTTCTTCTTTTGGTTTCCTGTCCTCATAGAACATTTCCCTGAATATATTTGTCATCACATCAACAACAATGGAGTTTCCGAAAAGTGAATTGACTACCCCTGGTGCCATGACATCTGTCATCTTGTCAATATCCTCATCATCCACACCCATCAGTCTTCCTATCTCCTTGGTGGTCATCTTCCTGACTCTCCCATTATCCAGAATCTTCAGGTAACTGTTGGTATTGTTGTGTTGACCTACACATATACAACGGCAGACCCCATCAGTGTACATTACTGTGTCCTGCTGATGGGGTCCCACCTTTACTATGTGTACATCATTTCTCATTCAGAGACACTTCTTTCATTGTGTTTCTGTACTCCTGGAGGTCAAGATTGTCACTTACATATTTGAATGCGGTCACATTCTTGAATCCAAGTGCCATAATGTATCCAAGTTCCATATCAAAGAGACAACCAGTCTCATCTGATTTGGTAACAAAGTCTGTACCTGTATAACATCTTACTCCTTCAAAGTCAGAATCACTTTCATCAACTTCTTCAAACCATGCACTTGATGTGAATTTAAGATTATATACAGGTTCATTATACTGCACATTAGGATGATAAAGTGTAACAGAATGAACACCATAGAACTTACCTGGTGTAAGGTCTTTACTTCCGGCATATCCTATATTAATTATCTCTATATCCTTTGGAACATCCTTCAATGCCTCAATGACATTCAATGCACCAACACCTGTAATAAGAACAGGAAACCTGTCATACCCTAGTTTTTTTACGAGAGGCATTTCCTCACTTTCTGCAATAATTACTAATCTTTTCATAATTGTTTTAATATTGTGCCACTGTTTTAATAAACACTATATCCTTACTTTCAAAAGTATATCCATTTATACACCAGGATGCACCAAACTCAATATTCTTTCTCTCACCTTTCACCAATTTGAATATTGGATTCGCATCTATCCTTGATGAACAAAGATATTCAACCTGGCATTCATTATTGGTACCTTCATTGAATATAATAGGTTTGTCTGTAGGCCAAGTCTTTTGAAGTTTTTTCAGGAAACTGTACCAGGTGTCTTCACCGGATGCCGGAGTCACTCCCATCATATTATCAAACTTACACTTAAAATAAATCGGTTCTTCCATATTAAAATAAAGGTATTTCTGGATTTTTTCTTTCACTAAACAAATTTCTGAACATCTCTGTCATCACATTCACCACTATACTATTTCCAGCAAGTTTCTTACAGTACTTCTGGGGGACAACTTTCAGGATCTTGTCAGTATCCTCCGGGTCAACATCCATCAGGCGGAATGCCTCCCTGTCTGTCAGTTCCCTCACCTTGTAGTTTCTGTCCCAGACATAATTGTCCATTGAGAATGTGGTGAGTGTGTTGGCATATCCATCTCCTGTGGGTTCAGCATAGAAACCCTTTCCGAACTTCTTTCCCTTGTCACCGAAACGGTGTCTTCTCAATTTCTCGTCTTCTGTCCTCTTCTGTTTCAGTATCTGGGGTGGTTTGATCCCCTCTACAAACAGATAGACATCATCACCTTTTACAGTACACATCATAGGAAGAGTAGTCCTGAGGTACTTCCTTTTCTCCCAGTCCTTTTTCTTGAAGTACATTTCTTCCGGAACATCCTTCTCGATTATCTCATCCAATGTGGTTACTTTCATTTTCTGGTAATATAATACATTCTCATAACACCACACAAAGTCTCCCCGTTTACTTCATCACATTCCTTTTGACACCAACAGGTTGAACATTTTGGATCAGTCATAAGAGCCCTCATTACATTAATTTCACCTTCTGTCATATTCTTTCATCATTAAATATTTCACATAATTCCTCCACCATTCCATTCTCTCCTTGGTTTCATAACAGTCATGTTCCAGGTAACCAATCAAGGCAAAGGAATACATATCCTTGGCAATATCAAGTTCTGATGCTTTCATAATTATCCAATTCTGTTCATCAATTCCTTTCCTATCCTCTCCACTATTCCGCATACAAGAGCATTTCCCATCAGAAAACCTCTTTTTTTGTCTGTAGTGCCCTCCGTATGGTTGTCGGGGAACATCTGTATCCTTTCAAGTTCAACCGGCACCAGACGGCGGAATTTACCTGTCTCCGGGTCTTGTATCACATGGGTGAATCTGTTGGACACAATGGTCACCTCACTGGTGATGAGTGTTCTTGCCGGTTTGTCAAGAGGATCAGGAAATGCCATACTTCCTTCTGTGTACATATACTCATGTCCATCCTTGTTTGTCCTGGGTATCTGCTTGGGACCTTTGGCATACTTCCACTTTGACAGTTCATCATTGGGTATGTAATAATCATCAGTCACATACTTTCTGTCATCACCTTTTACAAGGATATCTCCAAGGGTTGTATATGGTCCTGAATAATCAGGTGTGAGTTTGTCTGTATAAACAAGTCCATCAATGACAACACCACCGTTTTCAAATGGGTTGAGGACAACATTCTTCTTGTTGAAGTTGTCGGAAAGATTGACAAGGTCTGAACTCAACTTCCTGCCATCAAGTCCCCAAAGACCAGAATCACCCTGTGGTTTTACAGGAAATGCCTGGGCCAATATACCATCCGAATACAACCAGGAATCAGGTGAGAATATCTTGAACTCACCTTTCAGGAAAGCGAATATGAATATTCTCCTTCTCTTCTGGGGCATACCATATTCGGCTGCATTGATTATCCTCCATTCCAGGTTGTAACCCAGATTGACCAGTGACTGTATAATAAGGGCAAAGTCCCTACCTCTCTGCTTTGATGGTGAGATGAGCATCCTGTCCACATTCTCAAACAGGAGATACTTGGGTTTCTCCTTCATTTCAGATATAAGTCTGATAATCTCCCACCAGAGAACACCCTTCTTTCCTTCTATTCCTAATGCTCTCGATTTATTATTTGCAACCGAGTAGTCCTGGCAGCAAAATCCACCAACCATAAGGTCTGCTTCAAGGTTTTCTCCTGACACCTTACATATATCATCATTTATAAGAAGATCATCAGGAAATCTCTCCTTATATATATTGGCAGCAAACTGGTCTTTGAGACCAGGCTCCCATTGATTTGCCATAACACACTTGAAGAAATCCTTGTCTGCCCTGTCAAGACCTACATGGAATCCTCCAACTCCTGCAAATAATTCTATGTATTTACACTTTTTCATATCTAAACACTCTAAATATAACAAAATTCCATATACAATATTCTGAAACTTTTGTTATTTTTAATCTATAAAAATCAAATTTCTATGGAAGTTATATTGGATGAACTGACACCATTGGAGTTTTTCAATCATGGTGGTATTGTAAAAATCACAATCAATGATGATCTTGTAAAGGAATGTAACATCAAGAAGAAATACACCTTCTTTGATTACAAGTCTTATGTGAGGTTTTTCAACAGCCTGTATATGTCATATATGCACAAACACCAGGATGAGAACACATATAACCTCTACAAGTATGTGAATGACAGGTTGGAGATATCTCCTACAATGGGAACATTCGAGTATGTTGTAGACCTGAAGTATGATCAGGTGTGGTCTTATGTAAGTGGAAGATTCTACTATTCTTCAGACAGGAGAGACTCCAAAGTTCAACCAAAAGACCCATATGGTATCAAGAATGTCTGTTTTTCATCAATCAAAACCAATGACAGTGAATGGGATGAATATGAAAAACAGAGACTTGAAAGGGGATTTGATGTTTCAGAAACCTGGAGTCTTGATGGTACAATAGCAAAGTTCATATATCCCAGACTTCAAGAATTCACCAATGAGTGTATAAGAATCCAGATTCATCCGGATGAGATAGAATTTGATAAATGGATAAACATCCTGAATGTGATGACTGAAGGATTCAGACTGATTTCACAAGACAATGAAAAAACAAAGGAGGAAGATGAAATCATTGAAAAAGCACTTGACCTTTTCAGAAAACACTTTCATGATCTTTGGAACTAATTTTAAACTATAAATATTTAAATCTATGAGTACATTTCAAACAATCATTGTCATTTTGGCAATCATTTATGTAGTTGCTTCTCTGTATTTCTCAATCAGCGGCAGAATACTTGCAATAAGGAAGGATGAGAAGGATGATGAGAGATTCAGATCCCAGATGAATTTTGAAGACCAGGTAAAGGTTCTTACAAACAGACTTGGTGAAATTATGACAGAAAATGACAGACTCAATGGAGTGGTCAGACACTGGATGGAATCATCTGCTTCATACAAGGCTCAATATGAAAGAGCAATGACTGAAACACAGGGTTGGCAGGAAGAGGTTGAAAAACTGGAAAATGAAATCAAGAAGCTGAAAGGTGGGGCAGTTCCCAAGAAAATAACTAAGAAAGGAGGTGAGTGATCATCTCCTTTTTTCATAAATATCATATATAATTTTTTATATATGAATACATTGTCAACAAACACAATCACTAATGTATATAATGTTGGAACCAGCTCTTGTGATGCCGGAACCAAATACTGTACAAATGAATATGCACTTTACTTCCCTTGTCTGAAAGATGTTACCAGAGGTCAGAATGTCTGCTTTGATTTCTATATTGCAGATGGTTCTACCCAGGATGTTGTGGATTTGAGGACAGTTGATGCAATCACATTGAACCTTAATGGACAGTTCAACTGTTCATATGGTTCATTCTCATATCCGGATAACATCACCTCATTACAAAAAGAAGATTATTCCCAAGTATATCATCTTGATTTCAAAGACAGTGAAAAGTGCAATCTCACTGTTTATATGGTAGATAAGGATTCCCAGGATGTATTGAACAAAATAGGTGATGAATGTGGTTCAGATCCGGTTCAGTTCTGGTCCGGAACAACAGTCAGATTGAAGGCAGAGGATACACTTACACATATCTTTGTAGGTTGGGCAATTGTTGGTTCAGATGATGACTGTCCTGATGATTCCCTGGAGGATTACATAATTGACACCAACAAGGAGTTTTCTTTCACCATAACAGAAGACACAGTTATCACAGCAGTATATAGGGCAAGAAAGAGATACAATGTTGTTTCTGACTCAAATAACCTGTCATCACATTTCAAAGTTCTTTATGTTAACTCAAATGGAGACATAGTAATATCTAAATTATCAAACAGGGATGATGGATATCCTGATGGTGAAGATGTCATTGAAGGTGTGATGGAAGGTCATGAGTTGGTTGCTCTCTGTATCCCCAGTGGTGACAGAATCGATGCAAACTCTAATCCAGGAGATGATAAGGGTTGGAGATTCAAACAGTGGAAGGATGGAAACACAGAGAGATGCAGGACATTCATCATTGGTGATGTCTGTGGTACTGCATACTTTGAAGATGGTGACACCATTAGACTGAAAGCAATTTGTGACGGTCCATTTGACGGTTATGTTGAACCGGATGTAGATGAAAAATTTCCAAACAATATCTTTGATGAAGAGGGTATTCACATTGATTATCCTGATGGTATAATAGAAACCTATGACTATAAGGGTGATGGAAAGTACATAAAAAATGCTGAAGATGTACAAAAGTGTGTCAATGATGAGGGTTACCTTTATGTCAATTCAGGAAAACTTGTATTATCATCAGAAGGTATTGAGAATGGTATAAAGATTGACATACATGCTCAATCAGGTTCAAATTCAGATTCAGAACCTTGTGAACTTATAGTAAGAATCAATGATTATGCAATAGGTCAGGAAATAGATGACATCAAGAATTATTCATTCTACTTCACCAAGTGTAATGGTTCAGATATAGAAATATACATAAATGGTGAATGTATCATTGATGATATAATTGTATATAAGGAGATTCTCATTGATGGTGGAAAGGCACAGTTCTGTCTTGATGCAGAGACAACATCAAGTATTCCTCCTGGACCATTGTTCGTAAATGGTGCAATCGCAGTTGGAGAACTGGGTATTGATGAGAATGGTGACATTGTGGTTGTTGACCCACAGTCATATGGTCTTGCAACAACACCAATAGGTCAAGTGAATAAATTACCAAAGATAAATATAAACATTGAATAATATGGATAGAATATTGAAGAGGGATGACTTCATCAATGAAGTATATAATCCTATGATGGAAAAGAAGGAGTATGAGGAACTTGTATCCATCAATGAAGGTCTTTTGAAGACATTGTTTGGTATGGTGAAGAATATGTTCAAGAAAGACTGGGCATCAATCAAGGGTGATCCTGAAATTATCAAGATTTATAAAGAACTTGATGACAACCTTACAGGATTCTCAACAATGAAGTTGAGTAAGAAAGACCAATGTAACAAAATACGTCAGGAATTGGTTGACTTTGCCTGTGACTGGTATAACTACAAGATGAACAATGCCAAAAAGAATGAGACAGATCCAAAACCGGCAGTATCAATGAAGTTTAAGGATGAGACTCTCAAAAGTAATCTTGAAGGAGTCAAGGACAAAATCAAGACTCTTACTGAAGGTGATGAACAGATGCAGAAGTGGGCAGACATCCTTATGAATGATATGAAACTTGTCATCAACAGGTCAATCCTTGCAGATATCCAGGATGAGGAAGCAAAGAAAGAACTTGAACAAAAGATTGAGGAAGATAAGAAGAAACAGGCAGAGATTGATGAGATCAACAAGAAAATGGAAACCTGGCAGAATGAACAGTTGAAGAGAGTTCAGGATGAAAGGAAACAACTCATTTCAGATACAGAGTCAACACCTATCAAGGATGATTTACTTGGAGATAAGGCAATCCAGAACCTGTGTGGCGAATTTGACCAAATCCGTACAGCAAAGAAAAACAAAAAGAACACAACTGACCTCTTCAAGAAAAATGAATCTCTTGGATTTAAATCTATTTTTGCTGATGAGGACTATGGTAAGAAAGAGTTTAAGACTGCTTACAAACTGATGGATTCTTTCTATACTGCACTTGATGCAAGTGATGTAATGAAGAAATTTGCTGAAACACCAGGTCAGTCAGTACAGGCAATGTGTATTTCTGTAAATGCCTTCATAAAGAATTGTGTCTATGGTGGTACCGATTATGGTGATACACTCCCATTAATGGCAAAATGTGCTGTCATCTCAAATGGACTTGTAAGTTATAATCTTCCTCTTAATGATAAGACAGGTGATGAAGCAGGTAACTATTTTACAGATATTGTCAAGATAATCACTGATGGTCAATTAAAAGACACAGAAGGAAAGGAAATAGAACTTCCAGAGGATTTCAAGAAAAATTCAAGTACGCTTCTAAACAAGATTATTGATGAAGCCAAGAAAATCAAGGAACAGGCAGACAAAGATTATAATGATGCAGTCAAGAATTTGAACCTGTAAAATAAAAAGGAGAGTTGATTAACTCTCCTTCTTTTTTCTACCCCCATTTGATGAAGTTGCTGGTTGTTCAGAATTTGGTTCTGGTTCAGATCCAGGTACCGGTGCAGCAGACACTGGTGTAGGTACTGGAATATACTTCTCAAATCCCTCCAATGCAATATAAAGATAATATGCATCCCTGAGACTGTAAACACCCTTCTTCTGTCCAATATTGATTGTCTTATTAAGTATGGTATATGCCTCCTTGAGAGATACATTTTTATTGAAGGCATCAACTGCCTGCTTGGCATAATAAGCATCATCAAGTGTCAAAGCACCATTCTTCTGTGCTATTTCAGCACCCTGAATAATAATACCAACCCTTTCTTCTAATTCCATATTAAATACTTATGTTATATACTCTAAATATAACAAAAATCCATAAATACTATAAATATGGAATAGTACCTATGATTAACAACAATACCCAAAAGAAGAATAATGTCTCTGTTGGTGTAAAGACAGAATCAGAGATTTATTTGAAGAAGAGTGAACTTCCAAAAAATGTCAGTTCATTCAAAAATGATGCTGGGTATATATCTCAGTCTTCATTGGAAACTTGGTTAAATAATAACAACTACATATCTGAAAGTGAGATCAGGACAATCATAAGTGATGCATATTCTGTGGTTGTAAGACAAAGTGATGATGGTGTCATAAGTGGAATCAATGGTGAAATTGTTGCAATCAAAGACAGATTGGGAAATATTGAATCCGGAATCACTGAAATAAAAGATGAATATGCAAAATCTGATGATATTCCTGTACTGACAGGTTATGCAACAGAAGAATGGGTGGAAAGTCAAGGTTACCTCACAGAACACCAGTCACTTGATGGTTATGCAACAGAACAGTGGGTGGAAGGTAAGGGTTATCTTACAGAACACCAGTCACTGTCAGCATATGCAAAGAAAAGTGAAATACCTTCAGTTGAGGGTCTTGCATCAGAATCCTGGGTGGAAAGTCAAGGTTACCTCACAGAACATCAGGACATATCTGGTAAGGCAGATAAAACAGAACTCCAGAACTATGTAAAAACTACAGTTCTCAGGAATTATCTAAAAAAGAGTGATATGCCTGACAGAAATGATATTGCATTAGTATCAGAACTTCCTACATTGTTGGATGACTATACAACAAAGGAATGGGTAGAAGACAAACATTATCTTACAGAACACCAATCACTGTCAGCATATGCATCAAAGAACTGGGTGATAAACCAACATTATCTTACAGATCACCAGGATTTGAGTGAATATGCAAAGTTGATAGATATTCCAGATACAAGTAATTTTGCTACAAAGAGTGAAATACCTCAAATGAGTAAATATGTTACAAAAGGCTGGATAACCAACCAAGGATTCATCACAGCGGATGATATTCCTGAAGTAACAGGATATGTAACTGAAGAATGGGTGAATAACCAAGGTTTTCTTAAAGAACATCAGTCATTGACAGGATATGTAAAAAAGTCAGAACTCAATGGGTATGTAAAAGAAAGTAATCTCCCAAATTTTAATGATTTTGCAACACAACAGTGGGTAGAAGATAAGGGTTATTTAACAAGTCATCAATCACTGGATGATTATGTAAAGAAGTCTAGTCTCAATTCATATGCAAGAAAGACAGATCTCAATGAATATCTCAAAGAATCTGATGTCAATACAATAATTGAAGGTTATGATTTTCTGACATCATCTGATTTGGACAGCACATATGCAAAGAAGACAGATCTCCCTGATATGTCCAAATATGCAAAATCTTCAACATTGTCAAATTATGCAAGAATAGAAAATGTATATAGTAAGGAACAGACAGATTCAATCTTCCTTTCAAAAGAGAGTGCAGCAGACATATATACTTCAAAATCAGATGCTGATTCCAAATATCTTTCAAAATCAGATGCCAGGAAGAATTATCTCCAGATTGAAGATTATATAGGTATGAAAGATGCTGCTGTAATCAGTAATGAGTTCAAACAAAATACAAGAGATGAGTTTATAAATGATATTCTGCCACAGACCAGTGTAAGGGATGGTTTGTATATTGTAGATACAAATGACCTCATTATTGTAAAGAAAAATGACCCTGTCCCTCTTATTATTGATAATTATCCTGCCCTTATGTGGAAAGAAATTTAAATTTTTTGGTATATTTATAGTTAGATTGTTTTAATTTAATTATAATTAGTGATGATAAGTATTGTTGATTTTAGAAAGACATCTGGTGAAAGAGTAACAGATCTTGTATCTTATGTAAAGGAATATGTAGAAACACATCCAAACATTGATGTGATTGTCGGTACAGATTCACAGTCAAGGGGATCCAAAACATATTTCTCAACGGTGGTGGCCTTATATGATCATGGTGATGGTGTGCATGGACATGGTGCCCATTGTATATTCAAAAGGTGGTCAACACCCAGGTATAAAAAAGAACAAAGGTTTGCAAGACTTATCAAGGAGACAGAAGAGAGTCTTAATATTGCAAAAGGATTGAAGGATTGTGGTATCAAAGTCAAGTATGTTGATATTGACATCAATCCTGACCCTAAATACAAGTCCAATGAAGCATTTGATGCTGCATATGGTTGGGTGACTGGTGAAGGATTTGATTGCCGTCACAAGACACTTGCACCACTTATAACATCATTTGCAGATTTCTTGGTAAAAAGTAGATAACAAACAAAATAACATAACAATATGGAAAGTTTTAAAAAAGATTTGGAAACCTTTGAATATGATTCAAGGAATATTCCACAAGACCACAAATGGGACCGTCTTGCATCTGTTGAAGAAACAAAGAAGTTCTATGAGGCAAAGGAAAGGATTTACTTTTCAAGAGTAAAAAGAAGTAGAGTACAATCTGACCCAGAAACAACTGGTCAGCATGGTACAATGATTTAAAGAAAAGAGAGGGTTTGACCTCTCTTTTTTCATAAATACAGTATAACAAAATATACATAACAAATGAAAACATTTGACAATTTTGAACTTACAAACAAGCAAAAAGATTTGTTAAAGAAGGCCAATGCAAAGAAAGCCATCAGAAAGTACATCATTGAACATGGTGTTGAACCCAGTGCTGAACTTATTGAGAGTTTCCACACATACACACAGGAACAGTATGACAAATGCAAGAAGTATCTGTATGCCTGTGCAGTTGTTGATTATGTATCAGTTGTTCCTGAAAAACCGGCAGAAACTGAAAACACAGCAAGCCAGGCTCAGACAGCTACCAACATTTATGATGCGATTGACGGTGGTGCCAACACCTATACAGCAGGTGAAAATGAGACTATCAACAATATGACAGTTCCTGCATCGGCACCAAAGGCAATAACTATCAATGGTTCTGTTCAGGATGGTGCAACTATCACCAATGAAAGTACAAAGGGTTTGACCATCAACAACACCAATGAGGATCCTATTGACATCAATGTTGTAAATACAGGTGCATCAACCACTATGACACTTAAGGGTGGTGAATACAATGATGTTTATGCAGAGACCAATAAGATTACTGTAGAAACTCTTAATGGCACCATTTCACTTGTACCTGTAAATGAGAACAGTGCTATGACAGTTGGTGCAGGATGGCAGGATGGTTCAGCTCTTGTTTCTGATGCTGCCGGCACAATCACCATTTCAAACACTAATTCAGCAAATGAACCTTCTGTAAACATCAATACTCCTAATGCAACAGTTGTAATGACTGGTGGTCAGTATGATGAACTTACAGTTACCTGTTCAGAGAACACCTTAAAGATCTCAGGTGCATTCCATGCAAAGAAACTTATCATAAAGAAGGGTACAATTGAGTTTGGTGCTGCTGATATTCATGACCTGGTTGATGAACTCATCACAGAGGATGAAGTTACACCTACCACTTATGAAATCTCCAACTCTTCAATTGCCGGATTCTCAAAGAATGGTGTATCTAATGTAATTGAGGATGTAACAAGTACAAGTAGAGTTGGTTTCGGTATCTTTGCAAACGGTACTTACAGATACAACTTCAATAACCACACTGTTACATTGAAGGGTGGTACATCTGCTGCTATGTATTTCAGAGGTAGTAATCCTACAATTGACATCTATGGTCCTGGTAAGATTATTGAATCAAGTGGTACTTATGGTATCTGGACTGGTTCAGAAACTACAACAGTCAATATCTATGGATGTGATGTTGAAGCATACACACATACATTATATGCTTACAGTGGTACAATCAATGTATATGGTGGTTCATTCAAACTCCTTGATGAGACTCCAGAACTTGATACAAATGGTCACCACAAGTTCCTTTTGAACTGCTATGATGCAAACTATACAGCAGGCACAGCAAAGATTAATGTCTATGGTGGTAAGTTCTACAACTTCAACCCAGCAGAGGCATACAGTGAGCCAGGTGGTCCTGTAAGTTATGTTGCAGAAGGATACCATGTTGTTGAAACTATTGAGGATGGTGTTCCAGTATTTGAAGTAGTTGCTGACTAATTCAAGACACAATAAATGAAAAAAGGAGAGTGAAATCACTCTCCTTTTTTAATACATACCTTCTTTTGCTTCCAGGGCTCTATTCTGCCCTATGAAATCATTGTAATCAAAGTGATGTGCATTGAGCCAGTTAACCTGGTGGATGTTGGGTAGATGTATTCCATTAGTGAACACTATTCCGGGAGCAATCTTCCTGTACTCATCCTTCTCTTCCTCAGTCATAGATGACATTGGTCTGAGGTATGGTAAAAAGTCATCCACTGTATAGTTATAATCAGATATTACATCATTGTATTTGTCATCTATTGGATAAACTGTAATATCATCTCCTTCAATACCAAACAGTTCTACATCCACATCTACATCTGTATATTCAAGACATCCACTATATATATCATATTCACCAGTTGATGCCTCTATCACCACCTGTCCCTTTAAACCATATGGATACCTTGCACAAATCTCTTTGTAAAATGAATCCCTTTCTTTCATATATTTAAATATTATACATTCCTTCCAGTGCCTCCAAAGCCTGGCCTTTTCCAATTAAACCTCTGAAGTCAAAGTGATGTTTGTTGAGCCATTTTATCCACTCATCCATCAACTCTATATCATAATAGATGTTTTCTCTCTCAACAGTTTCCTTGGTACTTGAAACATCTCCATATTTGTCAACCTCAAACTGATACATACTGTTGTTGAATATAGCACAACATTCATTCTTTTCCTCATCAGTCATAGTTGACATTGACCTGAGGTAAGGTTTAACCATTCCGATGGGATAGTTTATACCTCTGTCTGTTGACACAGTTCCACTATCCACACCTTTAAGAATACCTGTGTGATATTTTTCTACCTCTACATATGTATTAAATGGTATCCTCCCACAGAGGTCATATTTCAATAATTCTATATCACTCATCTTATGCTTTCCTTTCATAAATCATTCTTGCATAATGCCTGGTATCAACAGGGAAGTCAACATTATCCATCATCCACTTGAAATAAGACTTGTCAACCTTGTCAATACTTGTACCTTTCCACTTACCGAAATCAACATAAATCTCCTTTGCACCAGATTCAAGGATCCTGTACTTGAAGTTTCCAGGTAAATCCAACCTGTCATTGAAATAATCAAGATCAGCATCCTCAAATTCCTGATTCATACCTCTCATTATCTTATATACTTCAAGTGTTGCCGTAATATCTGCATCTGCCTGGTGAGCATCCTCCAAATCCTTACCTGTGAGTCTCTTATATACATCACCAAGTTTATTGGAATTGTATTTTCTCCACAGTGTGAAGATGTCATAATTCTTCAGATTCCTGTACTCCCAAGTCAATCCTGCCCTTATGAAAGAATAATACAGGATGGGAATATCAAAGACTGAACAATAATATCCACCAACATCACATCCCTGGAAGAAATCAAATGTTTCCTTTGCACATTCCTGGAATGTGGGATAACCAACCAAATCAGCCTCTACAATTCCATGTCTCTCTGTTGCATCTGGGTCAATCGGAACATTTCCATTATTACACTTAAAATACAACCTATCTATCACCTCCAGGGTTTCTGGATTTACCTTATGTGCTGATATTTCAATAATTCTCACATTATCCGGATTTTGGTGTTTACCGGTTGTTTCCAGATCAAAAAATACAATTGGTTTACTCATATATAACTAATCTAAATATTCAATGTTTATACGTACTATTCCCCTCCTATATTCTATATCATCTCTCATCATCTTTGACCTCATTTTTTCAAAATCAGTCATATCAACATATGGTGTACCACAATTAAAAGTAGATGGGAACAAATCATACTTCTCTTCAAATGCCTTGACTAAATCATGGGATGCATAATCATATGCAAACCCTATCAGTTTCAAATCATCTTTCAATTCTTTTACCACCTGTGGATCCATATCTTTCAGATATACATAATCTTTATATACACCATCATATATACCTTCAAACCGTCTGGCTGCCAGATTATCCCCATATGGTGAATTCTTTTGAGGATTGAATACAAACAAGTGTTTCTTATCAAGTCTATACATACATTCATGTGTCCTGATATACTCTTCCTTTCCACCAAATCTTTCATATACATCCCCATCAGGAATATCAAGCATAAATTTCTGGGCAGATTTCTTGTTTGAAAATCCAAACTCTGTCTTACCCATATATTTTCCCTTGTAGAAAGGAAATATCCTCTCTTCATTATTCTTTATCTGTTCATAGTTCATATCTATACAACATTAGTTATCAACATAAACATAACAAAAAAGAGAGAATCCCGAAAGATTCTCTCTAATTTTATTTACTATCTACTTTAAGATTAATAAAGGCTTACACCCTCACCAAGCTTAATATCGAATGAGTAGTAGTAAAGCTGTGGGTGATGACCTGCACGTACGATAGCGTAACGTGACTTCAATGAAGTAACAGGAGCACCTTCCATACCCTCTGCAGGATATGAGAGCTTGTCAGCCATCAAATAAGGCATGAATACAAGACCAGGCTCGTTGTCCTTACCCTTACGACCAACAACAATCTTTGTTGATGCGAATGGGAGGTTAGGATCTACATAGATAGATACACCTGAAATTGCACCTACTGGGTAGATTGAACCAGCATTCTGGTTGATTGTATTTGAAAGAGGATAAGCTGTGAAACCAGCGCAATCCTGGAGAGCAGTTGCAATAGCAGCAGCGCATACTGCAAATGTACCAGCACCTCTACGACCTCTCTGAGCGATAAGGTTAGAAGCGGCAAGAACCTTACTCATAATTCTCCTCTGGATTGTACCAAGGGTTTCAGCACCACCACCAACGTATGATGAAACATAACCTTCTGGTGCAGCCTCACCTGGATTTACAGTGAAGTAAGTATTAAGGTTGATACCTTCAAATGCCTCAGCTTCAACATGGTTCTGATCACCAAGTGCAAAAATCTCATTGAGAAGTTCACGGTTGATGTGCTGTGTCAACTCATTTACAAGCTCTGCTTCTACCTGAGCAACAGCGTCGATACCATAAGCCTTGAGGTCCTGAATCTGCTCACGAGTGATAGCACCCTTAACCTGGATGGTCTTAGCCTTTACACTCAATGTAAAGGTGTTGAGTGACATCATGTTTGAAGGAGTAGATTCACCAGTCTCTCTGTCATATGACTTTGCTGACATAGGATCGCCATTCTTGAAACCATTACCTGAGAAACCAGGGATGAAGTCTTCAAGAGCCTTAACTGTGTCAATGTCAACTACATAGAACTTTGAACCATCCTTACCAGTGATAACAGGCTCGTCAACGAGAAGAGTTTCTGCAAGTGAAGCAGCAGCACCCTCACCACCGTTAACCTTACCAAGACCAGCATAGTAAGCTTTCTCCTTAACCTGGAAGATAGGACGACCGTCGATACGACCAAGGGCTACGAAGATAAGGTCATAGTCACCTACTGAAATAGGATCCATATGAGGAACAAATGCCTTCTGGAGATCCTTGAACTTAAGAGCATGGTTGATTGCATCTTCATTAACCAAAGCAGCATCTGACTTAAGAGCATTCTCGATATCACTATCTGAGTTTGCATCACCTGCTGAAAGGGTCAACTTAACCATAAGAGGAGCAGTCTTTGACTCATCTGCACCCTCGAAACGAGGACGGAAATTGGTCTTACCACCTTCATATACATAGTCCATATACTGAAGGATACCAAGAGGACCCTGCATAGGAACTACAGGTACAAGGTCAAGAGCAATTGTCTGAGCTGCAACCTGAACTGCAAGAGGAAGAAGTGAGAATGGGTTATCACCTGAACCACGAACACCGTCATAACCGTTGTTAGGATTTGCACCTGGGAAGTAAGCAGCACCCATACCACCAACATTCATATTTGGGTTGAGATGTGCATAACCGAGAGCACTCTCATTAAGACTCTGCTTCTCATTCATATCATGATAAGCACAGTACTTTGACATCCAAGTCAATTTAGCACGATCGGTAACGCCAGTTGACTCAGTAATAAAACCTGACCAAGTTTTCAAAACTTCAGCCTCGTTCAAAATAACATTCTGTAACATAATTTAGTTTTGATTTTTTTGTATGTTTATTTATTGAATCAACCTAAAAATAGATCTTTGCTTCTATTATCATTTTTAGATTTTTCCATATTGCTGTGTTTAACTATATATATTTATGTAAATTACTTTTTCAAAATTTCTTCAACTAATTAAATGTAATCGGGATCAGGATTTTCTATTGGATTTATTGCATCTGCCGGGAAATCCATCTCACCGAATTTTCTTGGTGGACGCCTGTAAGGACAACCATTAACTTCACATCTGTACCAGTTAAGTTCAGCGATCACCATATCTTTCTTATTACATTCTGATCTGCTGTCACTGTATCTGTCCCATGCTGCATCCTTTGATTTATAGACCTCATCAAGTTTATCTGAAAGTTTCTCTATATCTGCCTCAAGTTTCTCCTTTTCGGCAACACAATTGTGATATAGTTTTATCCATTCTTCATTGGATGAGGATAAGTTTGATATTTCTTTTGTTTTTACATCAACTTCTGCTGCTTTTACTTCAGCTGCTTTTAATCTCTTGTTGAGTCTGAAATAGAAAATACTTACCAAACCTCCTCCAGTGATAAACGTAATAAGATAGCCCAACAAGTTTGAAAGTATTTCGGACATTGTTTTCTATTGGTTTTGTTTGTATAAAATCACACTGGATGAGTGTTTCATCCAGTGTGTTGATTGTTTTTAATATCTTCTCATCCTTCTCTGGATTACTTCAGACATTGCCTTGAGTCTTTCTTCAGAAACTACGTTTTCATTAACAGGTGTAGGTTGTGCTACTACTGCCTCATCAACTTTCTGAAGTTCAATCTGCTTGTCTCTGAAATCTCTGGTATTCCAGAAATAAACTGCACTTGCTTCATTGTTGATTACAAACATCTTTGACTCTGCAAGAATCTCCTGTTTTCTCTCATCTGAAAGTTTTGACCATCTCTCATTGAGTCTTTCAGGAAGATAGTTGATAAGTGTGAAGTTTGCTGCTTCAACATTCTTCTTTGACTCTTCAAGTGCCTTTGCCTCTGCAGCCTTTTCCTCTGCATATGCAGCCCTTGCTGTTGCAAGGATAGCATCAAGTTTCTCTGAAAGTTCTGTCTGATACTTCTTTGCATCAAACTTCTCTTCCTCAACTGTAGCAACTGGTTCAGCGGGAGTCTCTTCTGTTGTGTTGTTCTCATTGACTGGAGTTTCAACAGTTGCAGGTTCCTCAGCAGGAGTCTCTTCAGTTGTTGTATTATTCTCATTAACAGGAGTCTCAACTGTAGCAGGTTCTGTTGCTGGTTCAGCAGGAGTCTCGACAGGAGTCTCATCCTTCTTTTCCTCAACAAGATTCAAACCACCCTTATTGAGTTCCTCAACAATGTAATCCTGATGTTCGATAATCTGGTTCATCTTCTCTGCAAGATAATCATTATGGGCAATTGACTTATTCTGTTCCTCAGCAAGCATATTTGAATAATCAATAGACTTGTCAAGCATTTCAGCAACATAGTTCTGATATGAGATTGTGTCATTGATATTCTCTGCAAGATAATCCTGATGAGCAACCATCTGGTTCATCTTCTCTGCAAGATAATCATTGTAACCAACAATCTTGTTCATGCTCTCTGCAAGGTAGTTGTTATGTTCAATAACCTTGTTTGTCTCATCAGCGATATAATCCTGATGAATGATAGACTTATCAAGAGTCTCTGCAAGATATTTGGTATAACTCTTAAGGTTGTTGAATGATTCTTCAGTTGCGGCAACCTTTGCCTCAAGTTCAGCCACTTTCTGATTACCTCCAACCTGTGCAGCACCATCACCAGTAATTCTGGCAACTTCCTTGGCAACAAGGTCAGCAATCTGTGAGTTATCAATTTTTGCAGGATCAAAAGTCTGGGTTGGAGTCTCACCACCCTTCTCCTTATAACTGATCAACTCATCCTTGATATTTGAAATGGCAGACTGAAGTTCACCTACAATCTCTGACAGGTGTTCACTGTATTTCTGGAAATCAGAATACTGTATGAATTTGTTGTCTTCCATATTTGTGTCTTTTAATGTATCCTCATTCCTTTGAGCCTGTGGTGCTGCTTGGTCAACAGTCTTGGTTACCTGGGGATCAAGGTTGGTGTTTGCATCTTCAGAGATGTCATAGATGTCAATTGAGTCATCATCACCAAATCCATAAGACTCATTAACCCTCTTGAGTTGGGCATTGGCAAAGCCAGGATCTGCAACAAGGTCATAAGTAAAAAGTTGCTGAAGCTTTACATGTCCAGATTCATCAACTGTTCCGGCAGCCCTTGATGAGATATTCAAAGGAATACCATCCTTTACAAGTGCCTGTGCTTCCTTACCAGCAGTGGTGTTAAGGAGTCTAATCTTACCCACAATTGCATTTTGCTGTGGGTCAAATTCAAGACTTTCAACAACATGAGAAACATTTCCAAGTGAAATCTCAAATCCATGTGGATGATCCAACTCACCAAGAAGTCTCTTACTTTCAATCTGTTCCCTCAATGCTTCTACATGTGGAAGGAAGTCAGCAGACTCATAGATTCTGCCGTTACGGTTTTTGGTATTGAAAGATGTGAAAAGTCCAGTTAATACAATAGAATCGCTGTGTTCATTATTTTCATTCAGTACCTGCTCAACTGAATAATTGAGTGTGGCATTAGAGCGTTCTACTATCAATAGTTTCTTCTCTTTCATTTTAAATGAATTTTCTTGTATAGTTTTATATGTTATTTATGAAAAATAAAATTTACTATTTTTTAAAGACCTGACAATGGATTACCTCCACCACCATTTTCATTATTTTCTTCAGCTTCTTCGTTTTCTTTTGCCTTTTTCTTATCCGGTTCAAAATCAGATTTTGGGGCACCGTCAAGAATTTTTGCTATATCTTCCTGCTTATATCCCTCCTTCTTGAGTTTCTTCTCATCCTTGTATCTCTGGTTGAGTTGGAGTTTCTCATCACTCAATCCAAGGAACTCACGGACCATAAAGTCAAGGTCAAAATAAGGCTTGTCATTACCCTCATCATCAGTTTCTACAATAGAACCCATAATAGATGAGATGAAGTCTGCCTTCTTCTGGAGAAGTTCAATCTCCTTGTTTTCCTCAAATACTGAATCCTTATTATAATCAAGACCAAGATTGACACGGAAGTTCATATCTGTCATAATGTTCTTGTGTTTCAAGCACATCTGGAGATATGTAGGTTTGATGAGGATTTCAGCAAAGATTGCTCTCAATCTTCCGATAAACTTACTGAACCTGATTTCCTCACGGGCAATACCTTCAGCACTCATTGTATACTGACCTTCACCCTGTTCCTTCTCAAACCTGGTAAAAGGAATCTTTGATGCCTGACGGAGTTTATCCCTGAAGTATCTCAAGGTCTCTGTATCTGAAATTTCAGGACCGTCACCACCGAGGTTCTGGATTTGTGGAGTCTCACCACCTTCAGATGCCATAAAGATGTCCTTATAGAACTGAAGCATTGGCCTACCATTAGTCTTAATCTCACCTGAATCCCAATCGAAGTCCACAAGTTCCTTATAGTTTGCCATTGCCTGGGCCAGAGTCTGCCTACCTCTTGGTGACTGCACTGAACCGACAGGAATGATATACTGTGTCTTATATGAAGCATTGGTGACAGCCCATATGATACGGGTTGCCTCCATTGTCCTCAGGATATTAAATGACCTGATAAGTCTTTCAACATAAGAAATTCTGGAAACTGTATCTGCCTTTGCATAAGAAAGGTAGATAATCTGGGAATCATAAAGAATCCTGTCCTGTGTGGTCTGACCGTTTATACCAACCCTCTGGTTGACAAACCAGATTTTTTCATTGGTGGCTGGGTCAATACCTGGGGTAAGACAGGCAGGATCCAATTCAACAAAACCAATAATCTCTGTTTGGTCTGTGTTGTAAACAATTTCAAAAGCAAGGAAACCGTCAATCAACCATTTTCTGAAATAGTCAGTTGCCTGGACGGTATCATAGAATCCAAAATAGTTATATAACTTATTGTATTCCTCTGAAAATTCATCAAGGATTGCCTGGTCTGCCTTGTAGTTGAGTTTGATGTTTGCGAATTTGTTCGCACCATCAAACACAATACTCTCCTCACATATAATGTCAAGGATTTCCTCAACCTCATCCTGGAGAGCAAACCTTCTCAACTGTTCCTTTTTCTTCTGGTAATTCTCTTCTGAAAGATGAAAATATCCTTTTGACAAAGATGGATCTGTTGCAGACATCCTTGCAAAAAGGACTTGAATGTTTTCATCATTAAGAGAACCAACCTGTCCGGTTGTAGGATTGACCTGCAGGTTCTGTGTCTGCAATTCCATATCCATAGAACGGACATTCTTGATAACATCATCCTTGTAGTTCATTCCGAAACTGGACAAACTACGAAGCATCCTTGTTACAGGATTAGGGTTACTTGATGAATTTCTATTTGTATTAGTAAAACCAGCCATAAAAGTCTGTATTTAAATAATTAAACAATTCTATACTATATATTTATGTGAAAAAGAAAATGAGAGGTTTTAAACCCCTCATTTATGATTCTGTATATACACTATATGAATCTGTTCTAAGCCATGCATATTGAGAACCAGATCCAGAATAATTTGGTAATTCTATTGCTATAAGTCTCATACATTGAAATGTTCCAACACCACTATTAGTATTACCTCCAACATAACCATTATCATTATTGGCTGGACGTATTACCATTGCATTTGTTGGGGGGGTTCCAGTAGTATAATAATCAACCCCATTATGTCCTACACTTATTGTTTTTTTGGGAATAAAATTCAAAACATTTAATTCCATTCCTACCATATCTGCGGTTATACTTGGAGTTCTAACATCAAATATAAGACCCACACCAGAAGGTACAGGTGGTATATATGTTATTTCTACATTTTTTTTAATTTTATTAAGATCTATTACATAATATGGTTCTCCATTTCTTTCACCAATTTGAGTTGCATATTCCTGCCAATTACTTGATGTTATTTTAAAATATCTATTAATAACTCCAGATACATTTGCTTTTTCAGCATAAAATGTACCATCCTCATATACCCTGAATGGAGCAGATGCTGTATCAGCACTTCCGGCGAAGAATCTCAAATCATTTCCACTTGTGGAACCACCCATCATACCGGCAGTAACATTATTACTTGAATCAGCAGCAAATACATTTCCTGTCAAAACAAGACCCCCACTTATAGCAGTTTTACCAAATGCCCTGGTCAACCATCCATCTGAATATGATGCAACACTTGAAAGGTCTGATTTTGTAGCATAATTACTTAAAGCATATCCCAAAGCAGTTGATGTGGTATAATTACTCAATGCAGTAGTTAATGTTGAGGTATTAATATAACCAGCAACACTACCAGCACTTTGAACAAGACTATTAAATTGTGATGTAGCAGAAGAGTTGGGTGCGATTGTCAATGATGTCGCTTCAATTGTACCTGTAATATGAGCATTTGTAGCATAAAAAGAACCATCCTCATATACTCTGAATGGTGCAGAACCTCTACTACTTAAATTACTACTTCCAGCAAAAATCCTCAAATCATTTCCACTTGTGTTTCCACCCATTATACCGGCAGTAATATAACTACTTGCATCAGCCACAAATACATTTCCTGTCAAAACAAGACCACTATTCATATTTACCTTACTCAATGCACTTGTCAACCATGTATCATCATATTCATCCGGAACTTCTGATTTTTTTGCATAAGTACTCAATGTATTGTTTAAAGTGGATGTTGTAGTATAATTACTCAATGCAGAATTGGTAATAAAACCTGTATCATTGGAAAGGTCACTTATTTTTTCAGGTATTTCTGATTTTTCTGCCCAGGTGGTACCACCTGCTGACAATACAAGACTATTAAATGTTGATTCTGCTGATGAATTTGGTGCAATTGTCAATGATGTTGCTGTAATGGCACCATTGATGGAAACATTACCATTTGAATCAATATTGAAGTTTGATGATGTTATTTCAAACTTTCCACCACTTTTTATCTTCAAATCACCACCACTTTCAATATTAAAACCACCACCACTCTTGATGTTTACATTTCCACCACTATTAATACTCAAATCATGATTGGCAGATATATTGATATGATCAGCATTGAGTTTGACTTCAGAACCTTCTGAATTTGCTTGAGCAATTATAGCAGCAGAAATTTTCTTTCCTTCATCATTTGTAACTTGTGTCACAATATCCAACTGTGCCATATCTTCAGCAACCTTTGTTGAAAATCCAACAAGTTCTGTTGAAACAGTTTTGAATACAGACTCACATAATGTCATAAATCCTTTCAAAACATTGGGGTCTGACAAACCTGCACCATTTGGATCAAATTGAGATTTTTCAAAAGGAGTCAAAGAATTGTAATATTCCTTCAAATTCTTATATTCTGACCTTTCTCCATTTACATAAACAAAATATTCATTTCCAGAATATTCTACAGTATAAAACTTGCTGTTTGCTGTAATTATGTTTGATTCTGCCTGATTTTCTTGAGCATTTGATTTATAATCATTAAATGTTGTAGATACTACATATCCCTCTAATTTCTCATTAACAGCAGATGTTTTGGCATAGTCATTCATTGCTGCACCAAACTCCTGTCCAGCCAATGCCCTGATTGCAAGACCAACCTCACTGTCTAAATTAGAAATGGCATTTGCAATCTGCCCCTGGATATTATCCATATTTGGTAAATTATCAAACTTATCATCAACACTTTCAATAGCCCTTCTCATTTCAATACCATCCAATTGAAACAGATTTTGGATGGCATCTATTTTATCTTCTATCTGTTTAGTATATCTCTGCCACCTAAGATCATTCTGTTCATCAACTTCAGAAAGTGTATTGAAATTGTGATTGATTTTAGACATTGATTCAGAAATAAGGTCTGAACCTTTTATTTCAATGATTGAGTCTTTAGCCATAATCAGTCAGTTGGTTTTGTTATTTATTGAGTTGGTCAAACATTTGTGTATATTCTGCTCTCAAAGCATTAAGTGCTAACCTGAAATCTTCTTTTATTTTTCTAATTTCTGCATCTTTTTTAGAAATGGCAGTCTCTAACTCACCAATTTTTTTGATAAGTTCATCAATATTACCATTATATATATCTGGAAAATCCTTTATATTGGTATCATTTTCAATCTTTGTAAATGCCATAACCTTTCAATTTTAGTTCTTATATCCTATATATGCTGCCACAGCAGTTGTGAACAACCTACTGTTGAACAAGTCATAGAGAAGACCACTGGTAATACCCAATGCCTTACATATTGCCCTTCCAATTATGGGACCAACTGCTGCACCGGTGATACCACCTACAACAGATCCGAGGATTCCTTCATCAACCTCCTCACCATTCTTTATCTTTTCAGCAATTGTTTCAACCGCCTCATTTATCATCTGTTCCTCTGATTCATTCAACTGGACATCTCCATTGAAATAATCTTCATATTTCTTAATCATATAACCTTATAGATATAATATATAGTATTTATGACAAATAAAAAGAGAGGGTAGTTTCCTACTCTCTCTTTTCCTGTATATTAGGTTTTGATTACTCATCAAATCCACCAGCTGCAATAGCACCAGTCTTGAGGATTGTGAGTCTCTGAGCGATAATCTCAAGACCACGAACGATTTCAACATAAATGTCAATGACACCCATATTGTGGTCGATAACCTCAGGAGTATTGTTTGATGTATCCATTACAGTTCTGAAGTCATAGAGACCTCCATTGTCCTTCATTGTTTTGAGGAAGTCATCAACAAGAGTCTTGATTTCAAGTCTTGTCTCTGGAGTATTGAACTCAAATACATACTTCTTCAAGATACTCTCAACACCATCCTGGATGTAGATAGCAGCCTCACGTACATGTGCTGATGAAAGTGCTGAAACAGGAGTCTGTTTTGCAGTCTTGTTTGCATATACCTCAACACCAATACCTGGTTCCCAAATAATTGAGTTGATACCCATTGGTTCAAGCCAATCTCTGTTGTCAGAGATAAGTGTTGCCTCAACACCTACAACCTGGTTACCAGAAATGACACCTCTCTTCTGACCGGCAACAATTGACCATGCAAATCCTCTGTTGTACTTCTGCATATAGAGGTTAGAAACATATGCTGCTGGTGGTACAGACTTGGCTGCACTGAGATCTGTGATTCTCAAATATGGGTAGTAGTAAGCACCCCAAGAAGCACCATTCTCAATCTTTGGAAGAGTGAACAGGAATGAAGGATTCTTTGAAAGGTCACCACCCTTTGCTATGAACTCAACTTCTACACCACCTGTCTTATTGGTGAATGAAGGATCAAGACTCTTCTTGAAATCAAGCTGTGAAGGACAGTTGATGATAGCAAAAGCACTCTTTCTTGCCTTACACAACTGGGTATAAACCTTCTTACACTCCTCTTCAATACCAAGACCAAATGTATCAACAAGGTATCTGAACTGGATGTAATCACGGTCAATAAGTGCCTTGAACAGATGTGATGTGGTTGATGGGAATTCAGGATTCTCACGGAGCATATCAAGAATCTCATTCTGTCTCTTGTTTGAACCATCAGGCATTGCATCCTTTCTTACCTGGAAACCTCCAAGTGATATCCACTGGAATCTGTCAGCAATCTTATCAATAGGAGTAACCTTGATGATTACCTTATCTTCAGTTGATCCTGCAGTCTTGTGAATCTTATCAGCACAAACTACAAGGATACCAGATTTCTTACCATTGCTATAAACATTCTTTACTTCAACAACCTTTGTTATTCTTGAATGTCTGTCTTGATTATCATCCTCATCTGTGTCTGAAAGAAGGTAATCACCAACAACTACATTAGCAGTCTTATCAAGGATAACTTCATTATCCCTTTCAATGTATGCATTTTCAGAATTTGCATCCAAATAATATGGACCATCATTTTCTGACTTAAATGCATATTCTGATATCAAAGGTTTAACATCCTTTACAATTTCAGTTACTGTTCCTGTTCCAATAGTTGAACCAACAGTAAGATATGTAGAATCTGTATAAACAATGTCTTCATTTGTAGGATCTTCAGGTACTTCACCATTTGCATCCAATTTTACCCAAGCAAATGGGGTACTTGATTCTACAGAATCACCTTCAGCATATCTTTCATATACATAAGAATCAGTTTCAACCTTTACTTTTACCTGCTGATTTTCTTCCTCATATTCAAATACATAACTCAAGAAATCAAATGTCTTTGATTTAGGAATATTTACCTCACTGTCAGAACCAATAACATCATCACATATACTGTGACCAACAAGGTCAATCTTCTCATCAATAAAATTATCATCATAATCTACTTTTTCAAGAAGTTCAACATTCTCTGTACAAAGAAGACCTACTGTATCAACATCATCATTGATGAGTTTCTGGATCCAGATATTCTTACCAAGTTTGTCAACAAAGTTAGGAATCAATGAACCAACATACTTTGCACGAACATCAACTGATGGGAGGTTCAGGAACTTAACAAGATTTGCATCATTCTCACCTCTGATGAAACCATTCTCATCAAAGTATGACTGATAAACAATATCTGATGAGAATCTCTTATATGGGTTAGTTGCAACAGTGTACATTTTAATCTCATCAAGATTTCCATTAAAGTTGTCATCATCCAAATCAAGACCTGAAACAACAGTGTCATATGGTTCATTTCCATCTGCTGATGAAAGTGCTGGACCGAAGTCACCACCTACAACATAAACCTCAACAAGGTAATCACTTACATATGAAGTACCATTGAGATATTCAGGTACATTACCTTCACCATACCATTCATTAAGAGTAAGGTTGTAATTCTTTGAATAGTAATCACTTGCCTTCTTAATCAATACTGAAACAGGTTTCTTACCAACATTGGTAATGTGAAGGACACCTGCATTCCAATCTACATCCTCACTAGTACCAACATTAGCACCACCAAGAATCTTCTCAACAGCATCAAGATATGCCTCATCACTTGTATACCAGAACTTATCTGTGTTGTAAAGTGACTGTAATGGAAGAGTTACAGATTTCTTGTTAACCTCACCTGAACTAATTGAGAATGATTTCTCAACAACTTGATCCAGGTCTGGATCAAGATTCAAGAGATTCAAACAAAGAATTGGACCGGCACTCAAAGCAACCAATGCACTTCTGTGGAAAAATGAACCCTTCTTTTCAAGAGAGCGATCAATATTTCCATACAGCTTGATGAACTGGGCTGGAGAAGTCACCAATTTAACTGTATTGAATGGACCTGTCTTGCTAAAACCTACAACCAATCTAACATTAGAAATAGCTGTAATACTGTTATTTGAAAGTTCAGACTTATCTCTCTCAAAACGATAAGCACCTGCTGATTTCAAATTAATCAATTCTGCATCTAAAGCCATAATATTTACTTTTTATTGTATTATAAGTTATTTATGTAAAAACATTTTTGGTCTTGGGTATCCCAATTCCACATTTATACTTTCATAAATAATGTATGTGGAGGCGGAGTCTCCACTACATAAAAATAAAATAACAACAAGAATATGGCACTTAGTCACTTTAACAATTCACATGCCGCAAGGAATAAGTGGGAAGTTGTAAACCCAGCGTTGTTTGAAGCTTCATTTATGCTTCCAGACCTTGATGGTGAAACAGACAATCTGACAACCACATTCCTTCTTGAACACATACGTTCAATTTCAGGTCTTGATGGTGTAACACCTCCAATGGGTACTGTGATCCAGAAGTACAAACAGGCTGAAAGAGTTTATCTCGGAACTCCTGAACAGACACACCTTGAATTACAGGTAGTATTCTCTTTGAACTTAAATGATGCAAATGAGAACTACATCTACACAACTCTCCGTAAGTGGTACAACAAGTCATTCAACCCTGCAAATGGACAGTATGGTCTCAAGAAAGATTATTCAGGTTCAATGGTTGTTGTTGAATACAACCGTGATGGTTCAATCTGGAGAAAAATCAATTGTCTGGATGTAATTCCTACCCAACCAACAGGTCTTAATGATGACAACTACGACAATGGTAATGAAGCAAAGGAAATTTCCATAACATTCTTTGTGGATAACTGGAAGGAAGAAACTGTTGGACTTCCTGTTTACGAGTAAATCTGAAAGAGTGGGAGTTCTTTCCCACTCTTTTTGTTTATTCCTATATATAATATTTTGTTTGTATGGCAAAAAAGAAGAAAATTGAAGATCCCCAAATACCAGAACTGGTTATAGACAAGAATCCGATAACTCTTCTACCTCTCAAATGTAGAAATTCAAAACAAAAACATTTTTTAAGTGAAATCAGAAATCACGATATTACAATATGTGATGGAATAGCAGGTTCAGGAAAAACATACATCGCCCTCTATGAAGGTTTGATGGGAGTTATCTCCAAGAAATATGACAAACTGATTTTATGCAAGTCTGTAATTTCAACTCCAAATGAAGATATAGGATTCATTCCCGGAACAATCGCCGAAAAGATGGAACCTCATATAATGTCCTACAAGGGAAATATGAAGAAGATGATAAAGAATGAATCAGATGTCGAGAGACTCTTCAAGGAAAAGAAAGTGGAAGTTCTGCCACTTGCATATATAAGAGGTGTGACACTGGACAATTCATTCATCATAATAGATGAGTCACAAAACATCACAATGAATCTTTTCAAATCAATAATCACAAGAATAGGTGATGACAGCAAGATGGTGTTCCTGGGTGATATAGAACAGGTTGACTTTGACCAGGAAAAGAAAAGGAAACAATCAGCACTTCAACATATCATTGAAATTTTCCAGGATGAGGATTATATGGGACACTGCCACTTCAATGATGATGAGGTTGTCAGGAATCCGATAATACCGAAAGTCATCAAGAAATTAAGAGATTGGAATGAAGGTAAATAAAAAAGAGGAAGGTTTGACCTTCCTCTTTTGTTATCTTATACTTTCCGCTTTTGTCGTGATTATGTGTTCCAATCCTACTATTTCTCTCAAATAAGCAATCTCTCCGGCAAACATACCTTCACCATTACCCATATAGTATGTCAATACACATATATCATTAAGTACCTTTGCACCACAAACCTCCTTCAAGTAAATAGGTTTATGAGGGTTACCATAACAACTCCATATGGCATCACCGAATATAAGGAATACGGAATCCTTATCCTTTCTCCTGATTTCATTGATTGTATGGGCAACATCTTCAAAGTTCTCGGAACCACCACCAGGATTCTGACTATTGATATAATCCCAGGTCTGTGAAAGAACAACATCCTTACCCTTTGCCCTGAGCATCTTTCCGTTTATCTTTCTTGGGAGGACAATCTGGTCACCAAAACCATATACAATTACATCTGTATAAGAGAGTTCCTGACACAAGTCAATGACCTTTCCAAGGAAGGTATAAACCAAATCCTGATTTACAGAACCAGAGAAGTCAATAAAGCAATATATCTTCTGGATTACACCATGACCATATGTCCTGGTAGGAAGTACTGCATCTCTCCATAAGTGGTTCTTATGACCATATACAGTCTTATTCTTTGCCTTTGTGGTATCTCCCTTCATCACTGATTTACCTTTAAGGAAGATCTTCAACATTTCCTTCCATTCCTCATTGTCTATCTTTGCTCTCATTGCATTTTTCACAACAGTCCTGGACAATGCTGAACCACCTCTCTTTTCACATTTCTTTTCAAGACCATCAACAACATCTTTCTTCAACTTCTCCATTTCCTCTTCAGATATGTCTTCTGATGTATTCTTGTTTTTGGTGTCTGTCATTTCATCAATATCCTCATCAGATATACCTGCCCTCTCCATATCACTTCTGAATTCTTCATCAGATACACTGTCTCTATGTTCACCGGCAAGTTTTCCTGAACCATCATCACCATCCTTGAGTTTGTCCATAGCACTGTCAAAACCACCCTCATCACCATTCTCAAGTGCATCTTTCAGTTCAGACAATTTCTTATCTTTTGCTGATGTGTATTTTCCAGACTTTGAACCTGAACTACTTGATGAACCACTTGATTCATCTGATGATGAACTACCAGATTCTGAACCAGATTCACCACCTGATTCTCCTTCTGACTGACTACCGCTTGACTTACTTCCAGAATCACCTCCAGTTTCCTTATCTTGTTTCAGTTTATCAATGGCATTGTCAATGGCATCCTTAAGTCTGTCCTTCTCTGATTTGTCAGAATCATCACCACTTCCACTTCCACCGGATGGATCCATATCTGATGTATCCAAATCTGATGTATCACCGCTGTCACCAAACTCATTATCCTTATAATCAAAGTCATCAAAACCATCAGAATCACCTGCCAGATCAAGTTCAATCTCTTTCTTAAGTTTCTCCAGGTCATTCTCATCCCAAAGAACCTTATTCTTCTTAAATTCCTTATCCTGGGGTTTTCCTGACATCTTACCTTTAAGAATAGGGTCAATGAAATCATCTGGAATATCCATCTCATCAGTTGATGTCTGCTCATCATCCCCACCTTCTGACCTCAACTTATAGAAATACTTGGCAAACTTTTCCCATGCCTTTGCAAGACCCTGTTCTGTAGTCTCCATTTCTGGATTGATAGGTATAGACTTGACAACCTTTTCTGCCTTTTCTTCAACAGATTCCTCTGATTCATTGATATTCAATATGGCATCCAATTGTTCTAATATGCTTATCATAATATATGTTCAGTTTATTTTATTCTTCATCCATTCCTGATTCCCAATCACCCAATTCATAATCCGGATGTTTTTCAAGTTTTTCAATCAATTCATCAAGATCCACAAAGTCAAATGTATCCACATAACAGACTTCAAAAACAGATTCCATAAGTTCTGATACACGGTATTCTGGGAAATCCTTCTCAAACTTCAAAGCAAATCTCTCATAATTACTGTCTTCCAGTCCATCTGAAATATCTGAAAGTTCAAGTATTGTTTCAGAATTCTCATCAATCCAGGCACTGTAATAAAGTTTTCCTTCATATGGTTTAGGATCAATACCTTCATCTTCATATTCACTGTCTGCACCAGTAAAATCATCTGTAAATCTTGTGGGTTTACTCTTAAGAATATCATCAAGGTCTTCTGGACTAAGTGGTTTAACATCATCAGAATCTTCACTCATACCTCCCATTATCTTGAAGTATATCTTTCTGCTTTCCTCATCAAGATACATTGGGTTGATGGTGCCCTTATCTATCAGGTACTTCATCACTTCTTCCTTACCCTCTTTCTTGAGCATCTCTGTGAGTTTCTTCATTTCATCAATATAAGCAGTCTTGAAGTCTTCTCCAGTCCTCCATACCTTCTGGGTCTTGAGAATCTTACCTATAACTCTCATCTTCTCGGCTGCCATTCTTATTACAGAACCTTTCTCATCTTCATTGAGTTCAGTATTAAGAATATTATTAAATGCATTAAACACTGTTTCAAATACAGTATCAAGAAGATTCTGCATATCTTCCTCTGTTTTGTTGAGAATTGTCTCATTGTCTATCAACTTAATCAGGTCAGGAAGGAAAGACTCCTTCAGATCATTCAACATTTTAATGAGAGAATCAACATCATCTTTACTCATTTCAGAGAAATGGAGTTCTGTCAATGATTCAAACTTGTCAATACCACTCTGTAATATTTCAACAGTCTTTCCGGATACAAGTTCAAACTGTTGGAGATCAATGAAATTGTTAAACAAAATAATCCACTTCCTGAAAGGATGTTGTCTCTTGAATTTCTCTTTCCTTTCTTCAGCCTTCTTTGCATCCCTTTCCTCTCTCTTCTTTTTCAGTTTCTCCTTTTCAATATCATCTGAAATGATGTCTTCCAAATCATCCTTTGCTTTATCAATCAAGTCCTGTTTCTCCTCCCTTGAAAGACCACCTTCCTTCATTTTCTCCATTGCTTCCTTCAATGATTCCCTGGCCTTTTCAGCATCACTCATAACATCATCACTTGATTTTCCAAACTGATCAGCAACCTCATCAGCATTTTCATTAATATCATCCATCAACTTGTCAATGTCTTTCAAAGTCTTATCCATTTCTTCTTCAGACATTCCTTTTGGACTCTTATACAAATCCTCAACAAGATCTTCAATGTCCATCTTCAATCCACCTATATCACCAAGTTTTGAATCACCAAGTTCCTCAAGTTCATCCTGGATGGTCTTGTCACCACGAGACTCCTTACCAAGAATGTCATCAAGTGTCTTCTGGAGTTCCTTTCTTGCATATCTCTTTTCCTCATCCTCTGCATCCGGATTCATCAGAACCTTTGATGCCTTTTCAATTGCATCAAGAATTTTAAGTTCAATGTCATCAAGTGAGAAACCATTTCTGTCAAGCCACTCCTTATATTCCTTATCACCATACTTATCCATGATTTCCTCCCAGGTCATACCTGCATATTCCTTATTATAAAGCATATTCATCTTCTTGAAGAAACTGTCATCAACAATACCATCCTCAACCATTGATGAATTAACCTCATAGTCCATACAGATGTTGGCCTTCATGTTGGCCTTCTTTCTTGCACCCTTCAAACCGTCAGCAAACATCTCTTCAGGATACATATCATTGAATCTCATAAGATGATCAAAGAAGACATGGAACATTTCATGGAACAGGACACCGAATACCCTATCACTGTTCATCTTACAAGTATTATAGACATAACCCATATTTATCCAGAGATTGTTGAAATTATCAACCATCATTGTATCACAGAACTCACTTGGATAAACAGGAATATACATAGGTTTACACTTTGACATAAAATTATAGAGATATGGATAATCTCTCATCATTTTATATATGGCATCTGAACAAACCTTAAGAATATCATCAGCTTTAACCTTCACATATCCTTTTTTGGTTATGTCATATATGTCTATTTCTCCCATCTTTTCAATGATGTCTTCATTACCAGTTATGACATCATAATAAGATGATTCATTTAAACTTCTATACATCTGATTATACATAAAATTGTGGATAAATAATATATTGTATTTATGAAATAAAAAAGGAAGTGGGTGTCCACTTCCTTTCATTCATATGCCTATTTTTATTAAGCAAAATCACTCTTGTCATACTTGTATCTTTCAGCAGTTGCATCAAGATATTCCTTCAATTCCTTCAATGTCTCCTTATTCTTCATAACATCAAGGAACTTGATGATATTGATGTGCATAATCTTTACAAAGTTGTCCTTTGAACCAGAGAAGGTCTTATTAAGATTGTTGAATACATTCATAAGAATATCAACACTTGGGACATTGTCAGGTGAATAAACAACCTTTATGTAATTCTCAATTCTCTTACATACTTCTGCACATTTTGCAGTTGAAGGAATCTCATAATCAGGATCCTCCAAAATCTTCTGTACATTGATAGATGTCTTTGCGTGTTCTGTGAGGAATCTTACATATTTCTTTGCCATCTCAGCACCGATAATTGAAGAAGCCTTCAAAAGTATTTCATCTGCCGGAATTTCTGAAATCTCTGCATATCCATGATTCTTCTTGTAAAGATGTAACTCATTCATAAGAGCTGACCAGGTACGAGGTGTTGGCCAACCTGATTTACCCTTTTCATACTCTTCAGGTCTGATAGTATGCCAGTTGGTATATTCACCTTCCTCATTCTTTTCAAACATAAGGAACTCAAGAGTTACATCATCAAAATGGCCCTTTGTTACAGCCCACTTTTTCCAGTCATCAAATGATGGGATGAAATTGTACTGACCACCAAGGAAACGTGTACCTACAACAGCACCTGTTGAACCATAACCCCTCTCAACTTCAGCGTCATCAGCTGGACGGTTAGAACAGCAGATGATTGCCCATTTGTCACCAAGCAGGAACTCATCATTGTATGTTCTTGTAAGAAGAAGCTGCATCAAAATCTTGAATATCATCTCATCAGCACGGAAGAACTCATCAAAGAGAAGGATACCTCCTTCTGTTGTTTCTGTGATAACAAGACGACCTTTCTTCATACTCTTGTCAACATGACCATTGGCAATATTGTTAAGAATGTCATTCTCTTCCTGACTTGCTGATATACGATAACAAGGCAACCAGGTCTTTGGAGCTTCTGTTGAAACCTTGTGCATATTACCCTTAATCTTCTCAATGGTGTCTGTTGAAACACCTGATGTCTGGATGAGTTCCTTTACCTTTGGTCTTTCATTAAGGTAATCATCAACTTTCTTATCCATAGGAATAGGAAGTGTAAAACCATCAACTGTAAGGTCACCACACTCAACAACCATCAATGCTTTCTGATGGAATGCATCCTGATTTGAGTTCCATTCCTTTATTATACTCTTTGGAATACTTGACTTACCAATACCGGGAGCACCCCAGATAAGAACTGAACCACCACCTTCTTCCTCACCTTCCTGATAGGCAGGTACATTCTTGATGGCATCTTCAAGTATCATTCCAAGCTGCTTTGAATTGATGTCTGGAATATCCCTAAGACCACCAGCCTCTGCACTGAAACCTACTCTCTTGAAGTTTTCCTCATTAATCATCTGGAGATAACCAGTATTACCATACTTCTCATAGTGTTCATTGATCATACCTTTGAAAGTCTCATAGTTCTTGTACTCAATACTGTCCTTGTCAATGATTCCATAATATTCAGGACTCTCAACAATGTCAGCATGTTTCTCAACACCCTCAAGGAAATCATTATCAACACCACAGAAACCATGAACACCAGGTATTGCATCAGAGGCAATCACATTCAATGATGTATAAGGACTCATTACAGGATACATTTCTCCATTTTCTGCAAAGAAGGTGATAAATTTATCAAACTTCAAAGCAATTGATTTAAAAAATCCCCTGATTTTATCAACACCTTTATTGATGAAATCCTTTACCTTTCCCTCATTCACAAAGGTATCGAAATCAACTACATGATTCAATTTATTATCCATATCTGTTATATTTTTATTTTCAGTAACACCTTCTTCTCCTTCTTCATCAGTCACTGACTTGAAGAAATCTCTTCTATATTTCTTGTTCATTGACTTTGTCTCATCCTCTGTACCACCAATGATAGGAAGATCAGCCCTTACTGTCTTGGTCTCAAGTGTACCATCAGGATTTCTGAATTTCTTCTCAATCCACTTTGGAGTCCATTTCTTCAATGACTGTGAGAATGAACTGAACAGGAACATATTCTTGAAATCAGCACAAGATGAAACATCCCAACTACAAATAGTGTCATTGTTGAATGTTGATTTGTAGAACATACCTTCCATAGTCTTTACCCTACCGGTATCCCAACTACTCAAATCAATGTTTGGAAGATCTGTAAAAGCAAACAATGCTGCCATATTGGTGATTGAAGAAACATCCAGTCTTCTCAAGATACCCTTATGAGTCATCTCATTGGTGTGTTCCTCTTCTACCATATCATAGAAGTCATTGATAAAACCAAAGATGTTGTATTTTGATACCTTGTTGTCAGTAAGTTTGACAGCACCAGTGATTGTTCTCTTTTCTTCTGGTTCATCAGGATCAGTCTTTTCACCACTACCTTCACCACCTTCATCCTCAACATCACCAGTAATAGGTTCATCCTCATCTTTCTTAATGTCATCATCTGACAAAAAGTCATCATCCCAGAATGCCTCATTGAGTCTTGAGAACTTCAATCTGTTTCTCTCAATTGTCTCATTGATATGTTCAATGTTGTCTTCTACAGATTTATTGATAAGTTCCTCATTTTCAACAAGCCACTTGTCAAACTCATCTGCAATCTCATCATCAGACATTGTAATATTACTCTCATTTAGTTTCTTCCTAAACTCAGCTTCCCACCTGATAACAGCAGGACACAGTAATTGTTCTATTGTCATAATCTATATAGTTTATTTTCTTGATAATTCTCTCTTAAGTTTCTTCTTCCAGAACTCACGACCTTCCTTACCGTTCAATACATCATGGAACATACTCAATGTACGCCAGTTGATTGACTGGTAATTTGGATCAGCCAGGAGTTTCTCAACTTCCTCAATGAACTCCTCAACCATATCCCTTGGAATTGCACATCTGTCATCAGGAATAGTCTTATCTGCATATTCTGTAAGAATCTTCTTCTTCATAACTGTCCAGATTGATTCAGCAAGAGGTGCAATATCATAGTTCTCAAAACGAGATGAGATAGCATCCCAGTTACCCTTACCTACTTCATTGATAAATACATCTCTTTCAGAGTTGGAGATGATAACAACAAGACCTCTGAAGATGAACTCATTAGGCATTGCAGGTTGGGTATTTGCTTCCTCATCCTTCCATGCATCATCAATTTTTGTCATATAGAGGTCAATCATTTCCTGATCGGCATCTTCCTTACTTGCAACACCACCAGGTGCAGTACCACTATAGTAAAGACTGTATTTCTTCATCTCCTTCTTATAAAAATCTGTCTTATCATCAGCTGACTTACGACCGATTTCTGTATAATACATCTTCTGTCTGTCACCCTTAAGTCTTCTTACATTATAAACCTTCAGTTTTGACTCCTTACCAGGATAACCTATCAAACAGTCTTCAATATCTGTCTGGAGAGCATTCTTCCACATAGAAACACGGTAGTCACCATCAAAAAGGTTTGGTGAATCATCAAATACCAGCATCTTACCATTGTATTCATACATAAGCTGATAAACAGAGTCTGCTGTTGAGCAACCTGAACCTGCCCATACATAGTCTCTGTTCAATACCATATTCTTTTCCTTGAGGATCTTCTTGAGGGTATGTGTCTTACCGATACCACCCTTACCAGTGAGAAGGACACCACGTCTTGACATAATAGACTTGTCATTACTATCAAGGTCACCATTCTGATGTACATAGTTACACATAGCACTTATAACCAACTCCAACTCTGTGATGGTTGATTCATAGTTCTCTGTGTCCTCTTCAATCCTGGCCTTCAGAAGGTCTTCTCTTGCTTTCATCTTCTTTTCAAGAGAATCTTCCTCATCAGTAACTTCATATGCAATACCAGCAGATGTGGAAATTGCAGGACCCTCACCCTTATATGACTTTACAAGATTGTCAAATACACCGGCATCAACTGCCTTCTGTACTGAACCAGCAACTCTACCACCTGTTGCAAGCAACATTACATTGTTGGCACAGTCCATCATATATCTTGTCTGACCATCCCTGGTAGCCAATGGACCACCAACAAATATCTTAAGAATTCTTGTTGCCACTGGATCATTATCCTGAATCAATAAGAAATACTGTTCAACTGCATTCTTTACACCATAATCACGGATAAAACCATATACATACTGTTTGTCATCCTCTGACATCTTCTCGAAGTTCTTTACATTCTTCTCAACATAACCGGCACCAATTCTTCCGGCAAATGACTCATCAACTGGTTCAGGATTCTGCAAGTCATAAACCAACTGATCAAGCATATCCTTGAAACCAAGTTTCTTTGTTGAATAGGTAACCAATGCAACATTTTCCTTACCCATCTCAAATGTGTCAAATATTGAAATGAATTTCTCATTCTGGTCACGGCAGCAGACAATCTGCTTACCTCCATCCCTGTCAAAGAACCTTACACCAGGGACACCATTCAGATAAACAACATTGTATCCAACAGCAAAATCACCAATATTCTGCAGCCTCTTTGCTACAATATTGGAGATTTTTGAAAGATATTTATCCTCATAAACAGTTGTACCTATGATAATGTCATTTTCAGATATTCCCAAATCATCAGTATCTGGGATTTCCAAAGTCTTATCCTCATTATCAACTGCTTCTTTCAATGCCTTTTTATTTGAAACAAATTCTTCGGCATCAAAATTTTTGAAATGTCTTATCATATCTTATTTCTTATGATTATATAATATAAGTTATTTATGAAATATCAATTGACATACAATTTCTCATAAACATTACTATTGTCCATCCTTTGTGTTATCTGCCTGTATCCCCAATTCCTTGTATTGATGTCAACACAGTTCTCATAACAGTCACCAGGAACAACCAGATTCTCATCTGTGGAATCAAAACTCAGGGCATATTTTATACCCCTCTCATTCATCATTGCTATCCTGTCAAAGAGGTCAAGGTAATCTATCTTTCCGAAATACTTTCCTGTACTCCTGGTCATCTCATATGGGGGATCCAGGTAAGTGAAATCATCAAGGTTCATTGCTTCCAGCATCACCCTATAGTCACACCTCTTGAATAATACATTGTGTTCATTGAGAAGTTTACTCCATTCATCAATGATCTTCTTCAACCTCTTTGGTTTTATACCCTCCCTGGTAAGATGGAAGGTATTGTTGAAGTTACCATATTTGTTGTATCTGGGGATTCCATTGGTGCATGTCCTCATCAGGAAAAAGAAACAATAAGGACTCCTGGTCTGGTTGAACTCCTCCCTGACCATTTCAAAATATCTCTTTCTGTCCTGTATGTTATCAAGAGAATGCATCTCTTCCCACATCCTGGAGTACTCACTGAAAAGACCATCTGGGTCTCTCTTGATGGTATTCCACAAATCTATCAAATCACCATTGATATCAGAACAGACACACCTGTTCACATAATGGTCAGGTGACTTGAGTAACTGGAAGAGGACTGAACATCCCCCACAGAAAGGTTCATAATATGTATCAATGAAATTAGGAAAATATTGAATGATGTCTTCACTCTGGACTCTTTTAGATCCTATCCATTTTACGACACAAGGAACATCCATAAATTACACATTTCTTATAAATTAAATATAACAAACAAAAAAACCTCCCACCTATTTATTTATAGATGGGAGGAAAAAACAATAAAAATATGAACAACAATTACTTCATATTACGGAATGAAGTCTTTTTATCAAATCCATGTGACTCCAGGTGCTGAACATCAGTCCTGTTGTCTATTATGGGTGGTTCCTTCATTGAGAGAAGATAATCTGTTATATTATTCCACACCTCTTCTGCCGGTATCACTGAAGGTATCCATGTACCCATCATTATAGGGTTCTCATCATATTCACCATATCTGTTGGGTCTTATGTATCCAACCCTGGAGAGCATATCATAAAAGTCCTTATCTCTCTTCCATGCTATATTCCAAGGTATGTCATGATGATTATAAGAGAGTCCACCTATTATTATCGGTGCCTTACAATCAACCTTTGACCTGTCGAATGTAAACTTCTTTCTCAATTTGGGAACAAGTTTAACCTCTGTGTCTGTCTCATTCTGGAGAACCCTATAAACATCAAACATATATGAAACATTACCTATGACTATATTGAAATCATATGAGTTTACATTATATACACCAGGGAACTTATCTGACTTATTGGGATGATAACCTGGACCACTCTGTCTGTATGCCCAGCCCTGGTTCTTATTCCCTTTATCCCAATCTTCTGCATATGTGGGATTTGCTATGTTTTTAGGGTTAACACCATTCTTCCATGTACAGAAACATTGTGCATAACCCATAGGGTATCTGTCATACATTAAATCTGATGATGTATTATTGACCAACCGGCGTGAGTTTCTTCTGTCAAAAGTTATGTGTCCATCTATACCAAACACACCCGCCAGATAATCATAATAATCCTTCTTGTTGTCTATTATTCTCATAACTTCACATTTACAATACAAAGATAACAGATTTATCTGACATTACCAAATTTTTTTTATCTGAATCCAAGCTTCTTTTTCTTCTTGTTGTCCTTGAACTCAATTTCAGGATTGAAGAGTTCAGCCAATGAAACATCATCATCAACCTTTGCAAGACCAAACCTTTCAGCAACCTTGTTTGCCCTATCCTTGTCAAGAAGTTCAAACTCATACTTACATCTACATCTTCCTGGTCTCAAGAGTGCCTCATCAATCTTTTCATATTCAGTATTGAAGGTACATATGATTTTGATGTTGAGTGCATCTGCAAGAAGACCATCAGTCATATTGAGCAAGTCTGCGATACCCTCACTTCTTCCGCCACCGTCAACAGTGACAAGACTTTCACAGTCCTCAATGATGAATACACATCCCTTGTGTCTCAAAAGGAAAGGAAGAATACCTGGATCCGTGAAATCACCAAACAGACTACTTGGAACATAGACAAACTTCATCTTCTCTGTACCACACTCCTTTATTATATGTCTGATATATGTACTCTTTCCGGTACCAGGCTTTCCATAAAGGAGATAAAGACCATTCTCATCCTCCCTGAGGGATTTTACAATACTGTTATGTACCTCATCAAAACCTTCATTGTACATATCAAAATCCAGTTCACCCTTGAGTTTGATATCAAAGTTTTCAAGATAAAGGTCAGGATCCTTCACCATTATGTAACACTTGGCATTGTCATCATCCTGGTTGTATCCGGACAGATACTTCTTGACCACTTCCTCTATCTTTTCAGGACCAAGATGTGAAACCACATTGAGGGTATCATAGTCATAATAAATCATAACCGGTTCATTCTTCATTATAACATAGAACCTGTCAGTATAGATTTCTTCACTTATTGATTTCTTTTCATCATCCCCCGGAAGGATAGGTCTGACCCTGTCACCCTTTGTCTTCTGCTTGTTATATTCATAGATGAGGGTTTCAAAGTCACCGGTCTTAATCAGATCATTGTAGATGACATTGTATATGTCAAACTCCTCCTCATCATCAACCCTGTTGATATCAATATAGTACCTGTATGTGTACATATGACCATACAATTCACCATACCAGTATCCTGGGTCAATTGCATATGTTGAAGACTTTACAAACAAACTGTTTGAAATCTGCTTTGTCTCATTTCCTACTTTAATATCCATATCTTTTATGCTAAATGTTCATTAGTATCTATGCAGTCCGTTCTCTCGATAAGTTTCATCTTTCCATAGTTGATGTCAACTCTGAACTTGTGTCCTTTTCCTTCACCTTCCCTGATTTTCAGAATCTTGAACCAATAGTAAGGTGTTGCCACACCCTCAATGAGTTCACCTATTCTCATCTCCTCTGTCTGGATAATACCTATACAATTATCAACAGTGTGCATAAGACCCATTGACTCTGATACATCAGTAATACTGATGTCTGAACTGTCAAGAGCACCTCTACCAATCTGGGATGCTGTTATCATAAGTAGATCATACTTTACTGCAAGACCTCTCAAATCTTCAGCCAAAGACTTGAGTTTCAGATAAGTATTCTCTGAATTAGGCTGACGGTAATTACACATAATGTTGATATAGTCAATAATTACAATATCAACCTTGTACTTCTGTGTTTCCTCAACCTCTTTGATATATCTCTCAACATCCAGGACTGTACCCTGACCCGTAGGAAGTTCCTTCACACGGAGTTTACCAGGTTCAAAGAAACTTGAATTCCTGAAATTCTTAATCTTCTTCTTGACATTGGCAGGATTCTCAACCAGTTTGTCATATTCCTCCAATGTCATATCAAACATATTGGCAGAAATTCTCCTGGTCACTTTCTCCTTTGCCATCTCACAGGTAATGAACAGTACATTCTTACCCTGTCTTACATAACTGGCAGCATCATTACAAAGGACTATTGACTTACCAACATTGGTTCCACCTATGTAACAGGTGAGAGTCTTCCTGTCAAGACCACCATGAGAAACCTTGTTCCAATATTCCCAGGTTGATGGTACCTTGTCACCCTTTATGTTGTGGTGACTGTCAGGATCCCAGAAGTCATCACCTAAATCCCTGTCAAATGAAATAAGGTTGGTGTCTCCAACCAATGCAGCAGCCCTCTGAACAATGTCTGCAACATTATCCAGGGTTATATCAGATGTCTTTACAAGTGCAGCTGCCTCAAACAGGTTATGGTTGAGTGCCCTGAACTTTATCCAGTTTTCCGTAATGTTCGCAAGCCATTCATTATCATAAGCAGTGATTTCAACATTGTATATTGCATCAACTGTTTCAGATGAAATTTCATTCTTATCACCCTTTATGATGGCCTTCATCTGTTCACAGGATGGTGATTCCTTATACTCCTGAAAGAACAGTTTGGCGTTGTTTGCCAGATACTGTATATCAGGGTTTGAAAAGAAATCTCCACCCATATCCGGAAGATACTGGGGTTTCTTCAGTGCATATGCAAAGATGATCTTCTCCTGATCAATTGTGGTCTTCATTCCCATAATTCACACGGTTTAATCCCAAGGTGTTTTAACAATCTTATATCTTGTGTTGTTCTTCTGTATATATCCATTTGAGGTGAGTTCATCAATGATTTTTGACACACCCTCCTCATCCAGGTTATATTTGTTCTGAAGTTTTGCATCAGAGAACAAATTAGTATCCGGACTCTCCACACAACTGTCATACAGAACATCCAATGGTGTTGGATAATCCGGCAGGCATTTGTTGATACCTGTTATATATCTTACCTCTACTTTTTCCTTGTTTATACTTATCATATTATAAACACTTCTTATCACCATAAAAAATAACAAAAAACATGTAAATCCATAAATAATTTATACCTTATAAATAAAAAAACTATGATTTTAACTTTTAGAGACTACCAATCTTGTAGTGTTGATTTCAACACATTGGGACAGATAAATGAGTCACATCAGTATTCTGATGCAATCAGTTCTGTCATGGATAAGTTCACTTTCTACATAAAGAGAAATGTCGCTCTTCAGAACAGTACCCTCAATGAGGCAGCAAAGAGAGCATACAGTAAGGATATCAAGTTCAACAGAGATGAAAGAGTCGCTGCCATCTGCATATTCAATGAAATGCTCAAACAGTATGAAGAGAATATGAAAGAGGAACTTGCTGTATGTGAAGCAATCATCAATAATGAGTCAGTCCTTGAAGAAGGTGTTGAATATGATGAGGAAACTCTTTCAAACATCCTTTCACTTAATGAGGAAATCAAGATATTCAAGAAATTGAAGAATGTCACAAAGACTGTCCTTGATGGTGCAAAAGACCTTTCTGTAAAAGGTATTGAGGTTGTAAAAGCAAAGAAGGAAGACCTTATTACCTGGGCCAAGGAAGCAAAGAAAGAATTTGAGGAAAAATACAATGCCCTCAAAGAACTCATCAGTGATATTGTAGAGAAAGGTATTGACAGTATTGAGAAATTCATAAACAAGATTCTTGAAGTATTCACATCAATAGGTGAAAACCTTGTTGATGCAGTAAAGAAACTTGGTGGTCTCAAGATGGATAAAGATGAGAAAGCCGCAACAATTGACATTGAAGATTCTGAAGGTATCTATGCAGGTGCAAAAACTGAAGAAGAAAAATCATTTATCAATAACATCATATTGAGAGTTCAGGCAATCCTTTCAAAGGATGAGGACAATGCTGCAAAACTGATGACAGAATCATATGTTGCAGAATCTATAGTTGACAACAAGTTCATTGCCTGGTTGGCTGGTTACAAACCAGATGGTACCAAGATGAGTTGGTGGAAGTGTATACTTATTGGTCTCTGCGCATCACTTATTGTATGGATGCTTCCAAAGGTTCTGGTTCTTGCAGGTCTTGGTGGTGCTCTTACAGCATTTATTGCAGCTCTTGTGGGTCTGACCTGGAACGGTATAGGTATGTTGAGACTTGTATATAGAAGAAACAAGGAAAGAAAACCTGGTGAAAAGTTCTTTGATAGGAAGACCAGTATCTTCTTCGGACTTTCGCTTATTGCAAACATATTCAGTGCAGCCACATTTGTCAAGACTATTGGTCCTCTTATGAGAGAGATTTGTAACACAATGGGATGGACCGGTGGTGATGATATGAGTAAATTTGGTGAAGCAGTATATGAGATCACAAAGAAGATAAGTCCAAAGAATGCATTTTCAGAAGGTGGATTCAATGAGGTATCAGAAGAGATCCAGAATCTTGGTGGTGATTTCAGAGGAGATGACCTCTTTAAGTCAAAGGATGATGTTCTCAATGCAGTAAAAGAAATGCCTGGTTCAACCGATGCACAGGTAGATGCACTTGACAAGTTCCTTTCAGCACCTCTTGATGCAAAGGGTTCATCTGCTGTTTATGATGCGCTTGAATCATTCAAGGATAATGCAGACCTTCCTTTCACTGCTGTATTTGATACTTCAAAGTGGGGAGGTACTGGTCCTATCAGACAGGCCATTGAAGTATTGAAGGATCAACTTCCTGAATCAGCAGTCCTTGGTACTATAGGATCTGCTGCAACCCAGGAAGCATCAAAGGGTATGTATGGTTTTGCCAATTTCCTCACAGGTGTAAACCAGGAACAGGCAAATATGATTTTCCAGAAGGCTGCTGAAATTGCCGGTAAGGATATGGACTTACTCCAGTTACACACATATGGTACAGGTGAGATTGCAAATGTCATCACAACAGTTGAACCTATCAAGGGACTGTTTGATGTACTTACACCGGATGTTCCATTCCTTCCTATGGTTATGCCATTCTTTGATGACAAGAAATGGGGTGAATATAAGATAAGGTTTGCATCAGCAACAAGAGGTGCAGCAGCTTATGTGGTTGACAGGGTTGAAATGTTACCTGCTGACAAGATTGAAGGTTCAAGTAAAGCATTTGACACCTTGAAGACTCTCCATAACAATGCATGGGAAGAGTTCAAATCACTTGACATTGAAGACATCAAGGTAAATGAGGCAAAGGAAAAGGAAGAGAAGAAGGAAATCGAGGAACCACAGTTCATAGCATTCTATATAAAGGTAGAGGAAAAGACTGGAAAGGATGGAGATGAACCAAAGGAAGGTGAAGAGGAAAAGAAAGAAACAACCGGAGTGGGTGTTGTAATTGATACTCTTACTATGATGTGTGCTGATGTCTGCGATTTCAACGAATCAGTGGAAATCAGAAGAAGACCACAACCTTACTTTATGAAAGGTCTCCTTTCAAGACTTTCATTCAGACCATTGAAAGATAATGACAATGAAACAAAGGACTATATCAGGACAACTCTTGGTCAGACAATGAAGACTCTTGCTTCACAGAATGTTCTTTATGGTATGGGTAAGAAATACATTGACTCAACAGTTGATGGTAAAAAAGCAAACTTCACAATAAGAAAGGAGATTTTGGGTAGTGACAAGAAAATATCTCCAAATAAGACCACATTTGAACTTGGTAACTTCTCACCTGAAGAACTCATCAAGATTCTTACAGATGAAAGCAAGAACAACAAGGTTGCCTATGAATTCCTTGGTGGTGAATATGCATCAAAGGTTTCCGTCAAGACAAATGAGGATGGTTCAATCAAGTCAAAATCAGTAATGAAGGATGAATCAACCATTGAGAATGTAAGATATTACAGAGTTTCAAAAGACACATATAATGAATCTATTGAAAAGTGGAAGAAAGAAGTTAAGAAGTGGGAAAAGGATGGTAAAGAAGGAAAGAAACCTACCAAACCTACATTCATCAAGGGTGATGACAAGGAATATTACAAGAGGGCATCCAAGAAATTTATGAGTGATCCTGCAAACAAGAGAAAGAGAACATATGATTTTGTTGACATCAGAATCATACCTCTCCTCAAGAAAGGTGAACTTTACAAGAAACTCATTGATAATGAGAAGTTCAAGAATATGCTCTACAAGGAAGATGAAGTGAATAATGTAAAACTCAACAAGGAAGTCATCAAGGTTCTCAAACCATTCCTTTTCAGACCAGAAAAGACATTTGCCAAGGATGATGAATACCAACTTTCACAACTTCTGAAAGACCAGGGTGTAGAAGGTGAGAAACTCGGATGGTTCAAGAATCTCTTCAAGGATGAGGAACAGCTTCATGACACATTCAAAGACCTTGTGGAAACAATCTGGGATTACCTGTCAGACAACAGAAGAAAGGTGTTCAAAGATAAAGACCTCATACCTAATCATGGTAAGAAAGTTGAGGAGGATACTGAATACACACTGTTTGATGAATTGATTGAGGAGTTCTTCAATGATGAATATGATGAGGAAACAGAATATGAATATGATGTTGACATCATCAGTGAACAGAAAGATGTTCTTTCATTTGAAGATTTCCTGATTGAGAAATATTAAAAGAAAGGGTGAGAATCAAATCTCACCCTTTTTTATATTCATAATAAGATATTTCTTTTTGAACATCCAATACTTTCGCCATTCTTTTGATCTGGCATAATGTATCAGTTCCCACCGCTGCCACCAACAAAGTAATGACCACTGACCTTTAAGATTCATAATTACTCCCTGTAATCATCATATATCTCTATAGATCCATATTTTATAGAAACAATCAATTTATCACCGCCAGCCTCTTCCAACTTCTTCAAGTCATCAAGACTGTCAATATTGATCTTGTATCTATAACCATACTGCTTATCAATCTCTGTAATACCAGGATAATCAATCTCCTTACCTGATGTGCGATGTAATGTAAATTCCATTTTAATATGCTTCTAATCTTATTGAATAAAGTTTGTTCTGCATCTTAAGAAGAGCAAGTTTATAACCAATTGCCTGATCATCATTGTCTAAATGAAGATTCTCATCCAACAACTTCTGGATCTCATCAATTGCCAAATTGAGAGTATTTCTGTCGGGTTTTGCCATATTAAGTATGTTTTAATTTCAATACAAAGATAATGGATTTTTCTGATATATCCAAATAAAAACCCAGGATTTTTTTATCCTGGGTTCATTTTTTTTAATCATCCATATCTCCATCATCCGGAATATCATCCTCTTCAAAAACCTTCTCAATATTGTTTCCACTATCAGCATACCTGAACTCAGACTTGATATATTCATCAAGTTTCTGGAGTCTTTCCTTTGTAAATGCCTTTGCTGTGAATAACTGGTTAAGAGGAATGGTTGTACCATCATCCAGACAGAATCCTCTTGCTGTTTCAGAAGGAACAAAGTACTGGACTGTACCATTTGCATCACATTTGATATATTCAGGTTTAGGATCCTTCTCATATTCCTTCTCTGTAATGAACTTACCTCTCTGGATACCACATCTCTCAAATGAGATATAATCCTGCAAACCAACATAAGGATTCATACCATTTATATAAGAGATATAGAACTTAACCTCAACAGGTTTACAGAACCTGTTCTTATCAGGTTTGGCAGTAACAATGATACCTGTCTGTGTATTATCTGAACCTTCCTTAAGTTTGGCCTTTGAAAGATTCAAGACTATACTTGCACCATAGACAAGACCCTTACCACCAGATTGTATCTTGGTAGGAACATATGAATCAGTGGCATCATACACATGGTTGGAGAAAGCGAATGTACCTCCTATCACTCCCATCTTCTGCATCAGGATTCTGAATATTGACCTAATCTGTTTTGCCTTGGTCATATCTGATTTGTCATTACCTGCCTTGGCATCATCAATCTCCTTCTGGGTTGCAAGGTTACCAACTGAATCCAGGATGAAAAGAACCTTTGGGATGTTCATACCTGCCTCCTTCTTTTCAATAAGAAGTTCAACAGTCTGTGTAATATTGGTCTTGAATTCCTGAACAGTACCAACAGGTTCATAACGGAATTTTGAGGGGTCTACACCAAACTGTACTATTTGTGATTTTTCAATTGCATTCTCTGAATCATACCAGATAACAAAAATGTCCTTCTTTTGTGCCTCTCTTGCAATATTGAGAAGAAGATATGTCTTACCAGTGCCAGGATCTCCACTCAAACATATTGACCTGTTGTTGGGAACACCTCCGAAAAGACTACCAGTGAGACATGCATTACAGGCATAGTTACCTACGGGTATATATTCGGTGATTGCCGAAACACCAGCACCATCAGACATAAGTCCTCCCCACTTGGAGTTCTTACTCATTTCCTTATTTAAATCTGCAAAACTAAAATCTCCACCTTTTGCCATAAACTTAACTATTAAAATATTATATACTAAATATAACAAAAAAAGAGGATGAATTACTCACCCTCCTTCTTTGCTTTTTTCTTTTTCTTCTTTTTAATCTCTTTCTTGTCTGTAAGTTTGAACTCCTTACTCGGGTCAACCACAACCTTGGCCCTGGACATAAAGTCCTTACAGAGTAGCATCCTACTCCTGTAGGTCTTAGTTCCTGACAAATCAGAAATCTTCAGGTCAACCAGTTCATCCTTGTATTCCTTTCCATTGAACTTGATGTCAACCTTTATGACCGGTCTTTCAGTTGCCTTTCCATGATGCCAAATTTTGATATGTTTCACAATATCATACTCTTTCTTCTCATCATTGAAATCAAATGAAACCTTACCATCCTTCTCTTCAAAGTCCTGGACTATGATAGCATTGTAAGCAGTGTTACCGGTATCAAGTTTTGCCTTCATCTTTCCAAGACCGATAACCTCAATTACCTCCTTGAATCCGGAAACCTCCTTGCCATCATGTGTTTCCTTTGATGTAGGATGAACAGGAGTTTCAGGTATAAAGGATTCCACCTTCACACCTCTACTCTTTATATATTCATCAAATTTCTTTAACATAATATTATTGAATTTATTTAAATCCTAATTGGTCTTTATTGGATGTGATTTTACCATTACCACTTTCCTGCCAAAGTTTTTTCACCTCAGCAACCTTCTGCTTGAATTCTCTTCTCAACTTCTGTTTCAAAGAAAGCGGTGTTGAATCATTATGACAATTACATCCCATTTAATCTACCTTATTATATGGTGCCAGGTCAACCTCATGACCATAGAAGGCTTCTATCACACCAGCAACCTTACATGCATTCTCAAATGAGATTGTATCATTGTTGAAGTAAGCATAATTCTCTTTACACTCAATGAGTTCATTTCCCTTGTAACTCAATGTCCAGTTATCCTTACTTTCATTTACACTCTCAATCTTCCAGTTGTCATTCTCATATACTGACTGTTTACCCTGGATGAATCTTGTGATGAGTTTCCTCAATCCACCAAGTCTGATGTTCTCACCTTCTTCTATTATCTTACTTTCATTTAACATAACACTTTCATCAAGTTTCTCAACAGGTACATCAAATCCTGTGGTGTTGTCTGTGAGGATGAATGAGTTCTCTACTACAACAGCCTTGTCTGAAATTCTGTGAAGCAGCTTACTACCACCTATTGCAATATTGATATTGATATTGTCATTTACAGTCTTCAAGACAACAAGTTCATTCTTGTATATGGTACCATTGAACCTGATGTTCATCTCAACCATAGGATCTCCCTTTCTCATACCTGAAAGTTCCATCTTGTAAGTGACACCATTGAATACGAATGTCACGTCATCGTCCTTCGCATTTACTGAACTACACTGGAGTTCTGTGAATGTCTTGTTGTCATCAAACTTCATAGCAGCATCAACACCATCACCCAAATCCTTGAAAGTGACAGTTTCATACTTACCAATCTGATCTGAATCATACTTGGTGTACTTGAAGTCCTTGAACATATCCATCAATGTACCTACAACATCATCACCGGCAGCAGTTGTAATACCCTTGGTACCAGGAGATGAGTTCACCTCAATCACATATGACTGCTTTGTCCTGGAATCCATAATAAGGTCAACACCGGCCCAACGACAACCTGTTGCCTTGGCTGCCATCTTTGCAATCTTCTCCTGTTCTGATGTAAGATGACCCTTCTCTGCTGTTGAACCCAGTGAGTAGTTACTTCTGAAATCGCCGGCAAGCTGGTTTCTCTGCATACATCCGATAATCTCAAAATTGTCAATACCTGGGGTCATCCTTTCAAATCCCCTATAGAGTACATGGATACGGAGGTCATAATCTGAATTGATTTTCTCCTGGAGAAGAATATCTGCCTTTGGTACAAGTGCAAATATTGCCTGAAGGACAGATTTAAGTGAAATCATTGAATCTATCTGGGCAACACCAATACCCTGTGTTCCCTTTGTAATCTTGATGATAAGAGGAAAACCACCACCTACAGCAGCAACCTTATCTTCAAGTTTGTTCATTGAAGAGTTGGTAACAACAGCGGTCTTTGGTGTAGGAACACCGGCAGCTTTAAGTTTCTTGTATGTGATGAACTTATCCTCACAGTTGTCAATTGCATCAAGAGTATTCAATACAAAGAATCCGTCATTCTGGAGTTCAGTAAGGAAATCCCTTGACTCGATATTCTTCAAAACTGTTCTTCTTGGAACAATGATGGTGTTGTTTGGATTGAGGGTGAAAGTCTTTTTTGTTTCACCATTCTCAACTACATTGTAATCATCATCACTACCCTTTGAGATTGTAGATGAAGAAGGATCAATTGTGACCAATTTCAATCCTGCCTTTTTGGCTGCCTCCTCAAAGAAAAACATTGAATTGGAACTCTTTGTGGTCTTTTCTGCCCTACTTGACAAGAAAACAACCTGGATGTTCTTTGCTTTCTTACTTTCATTAAGAGGAGCATATCCTTTACTTGAATATTTCATAGTCATAAATGTATATAATTTCAATATAGTATTTATGAAAAAGAGTGAGAATCAATCTCACTCCCTTTATCTTCTATCCATCTGGTTGTATGTCCTGTCAACATACTCTCTGAAATCATCCACATAGTCATAAACCTTTGCATTTGGTGAATGTACACAAGGTTCATCTTCCTTCCTGAATTTCTTTGATTTCTTCTTTTTCTTCTTTATCTGTTTAAGGAACATTGTATATGGTGCAACCTGGTGGTAAACTATTCCTGTTGGTGATGGAAGGTCTCCTGATCCAGGCTCACCATTTGGACCTGGAAAATAAGCAGCACCCATTCCACCCACACTGGCAGGTGTGGCACCACCCGGAACACCCTCACATTCATTTGTGATATTTTTTTGTCTTTCTGCCTCTTCCATTTCAACATATCCTGAAAGTCTGTCTGACAATTCATCAGCCCAATAGTTCCTGACATAATTCAATATACCTTCAATGTTGGCATCCTGTGACACAACACCCTCTCTGTCATTACTTTCAATATAATCACAAAGACCATCAAGTGAAAACTCATAATCATCATATACTATCCTAGTAGCATAAAAAACAAGGAACTGTTCAAGATTATCCATATCTTCAAATGATAACTCATCCTCCTTCTTTATTTTCTCACCACTACCCCTGTCCAATATACCTTTCCAGACTGATTCATTTGTAGGATGCCATGCAACATATTCTGTCATCTTTTCCTCCCATGTGAGGTCACCCCACATATCACTTGGATTGACATAGTTGTCTTCACATCCTCTGGAGTATAATACATCCATTCTATCACTTTCATCCAATGAATCTGCCCACCAAGTATCAAGTGTATCATCTATGGTCTTACCTGGTTGCTTCTCAAAACCTATTTTCTTTATTTTCTCATTTTCTGAATTAATCTCCTCATCTATGACTTTTTTAACTTTTCCCCAACATCTCTTGGCAAAATCAACCTTCCTCACTACATATTCCTTTGCTTTATTGTCAATGATGTTCCATCTTTCCTTGCAGAACCTTTCAAAGTCATAGAGGATGTTTTTGTACTGTTCATAATACACTATCCTTTCCACAAATGACCTGATGTCATATTTAATGTCATCAACAGTAAGGTCATCCTCCTTTCTTACACTGTCTCCTGAACCCCTGTCAAGCATACCACCCCAGGTTGATTCATTCACATATTGACTGTTCAGGGAATCGACAACATCATCAATTTGCTTATTTAAATTATCAATCGCATCTTCTATGGCAGGAAGTACAGTATCATCCCAGTGTTCTTTGGTGTAGTCCAGGAGATCATCCATATTGTAATCAATTGATGACACCCTTGGTTTATCCTTATAATCTTTTATAAAGGCTTTGAATTCAGAATAACTACCCACAGTATAATCATGTGTGTATTCTATTGCTGCAAATATTTCTATATATGCAGAAAGGGCGTTCAGAAGATTTTCTGATATTTTGTCTTCTTTCCTTTTGTCATCTCCTCTACCTCTGTCAAGTATTCCACCCCAGGCGGATTCATTGACAAGCATATTATCTTTATTATTCAAAAAGAATTCAATTACATCTATGTATGTCTTATTGGTACAAGTACCATCTTCTTCTTTTATAACTCTTCTACATGTACCTATATTTTCTACATTAAACTTTTCTGATAAAGCCCACAAAAATGAGTGTCTTATTTTTACACCTACACCAGACCAAGACAACACAATATGATCCATTTCACCATCCTCATTATAAATGGTCTTTAATGATATATTACCTATTATATCAACACAAATTTCCCATGAATTGAATTTACCTGTATACTTATCTAAATAAAATATCCTTTTCTCATATTTGGACTTGATATAATCATAAAGACCATCAACATCAAGGAGATTGATATCATCCTCCTTTCTGATAGTCTCTCCTGTACCCCTATCAAGGACATCACCCCAGACTGATTCACTGATTTTCTTCATAATAATATTTATGAAAAAAGGTGAGAATCACTTCTCACCTTTCAGTATCTTATCCAGTACATTGTCTGGAATCTTGTCTATATAAATCCTCTCATATGTTCCGTCATCCTTCAACCATATCAGTACCCTGTCAATAATCTTGATTCCTATTGATTCAAGGAGTCTCTGATATATATTGAACTGGAGTATGTAATGTGAAAGAGGTTCATCAACATACTTTGACACACACCCCTTCATCATAATCCCATTCTGTCTGTTATAATCCTTAATGAGAGACTTGTTGGTCTTCCAGTCCATAATGACATATGCATCATTGTCACTGTCATAAAACAGAAGGTCACATGTACCGCAAATTCTCCTCACATCTTTTATATATTCTGTTGACAGTTTGAACTCCGCACCTACAGGATGATAGTTGGATTCCAGTTCATCATAGAATTTCTTTATTGCTTCCTCCTTTGGATAAGTTGGAACCATTGTGTTGAATTCCTCAATATACTGTGACTTGTTTTCCTCACATATAAGTTCAGGATGACCACACAGGACATTGGTATATGATTCACCGAAACAGTGTGTCCTGGTACCGGAGATTGTGGATTTCAGGTTGTTGAGTTTCCATTCCTTCTGTACTTCAGACTTCACCTTTTTCCACTTAAGCGCATAATCAGTTGCCTTCTGATCCCAATCAACTTCCGGTTCATATTCCTTGATTATATTACTTACAGGTGTATATTCCTCTTCCCCTATGAAGTACCTGTGACTATCCTCAAAGAACTCTATATCACCAAACTTGTCAAGTATGAGATCTCTGCATGCACTTACAACAGAATCAATCTTATTCTTATCCTGCACCTTCTTTTCAAAGGTGTTATTGAAAATATCATCAAAATCCATAATCTACAATTTACCTATTATCATATCTGGAGTAATGACAACATACTCCACATCCTCAACCTTAATATATATTCCTCCCATATCAGCAAAGGCAATATGGTCTCCCTTCTTCCACTCATTCTCAAGACCCACACTGTCAATCACTCCGGTATATGGTTCAGGTATCTCATACATATTCTGGGGTTGTCTGTCTGGAAGAATCAGGGGTGAATTGTTCACACTCTTATCCTTCACCAATATTATAGTATCATTTATTGCCTGAAACTTCATCATAACCTATCCCTATATTCCGTCATCTTATCCTGAACACCCTTCATCATCTCTTCAGTCAGATCCTGCTTAAGAAGAAAATCCTCCACATATTCATCACTGCTCTTTGCATCATTGAAGTTGAACTCACCTGTTGTTTCCAATTCCTGCATCACATTATCACCAACAGGAACAAAACTTCTGTATGATGATTTCAATTGTGAACAGAAGTCATCAAAATTACACTTGGTGATGTCACTGCTCTTCACATGGAGTTCAATCCTGTTATTCTTCCACCTTTCCATCAGTTCACCCACTGTTGTATAGATGAGATCATAAATGTTCTCTTTCATATATTTAGGTGAAACAGTGTTCTCAATGAAACTGGTTTTTCCGGTCTTGATTTCCAGGACTGTTATACCTTTTATATTATCCCTATCACCTCTGTCCTTATGATAAGGATTACCTACATAATGGATATTCTTATTGTCCTGTCTGATGTGAATGTGTCCGGCATATACCTGGGATTTCTTGAAGTCTCCACCCTGGACACCACCAGAAACATTGATTTTCACACCTGACCTGTTGGCAACCTGTGAACCATTTATTTCAAGATGACCGAAGATGTAATCAACATTGACACCAGAAAGAACCTGTTTCTCCTTTTCAGGATCCTCAATCCAAGGATTGAAAAGACAGGACTTTCCGTCAATGACATCAACAATCGGTGTGTAATACACTTTCACACCAGGTATATGTTTCAGCATATTGATTGATGTGATGTCATTGGTTGACTTCTTCAGAATATCATGGTTACCAACAGTTATCCTGATGTCCTTAAAGATTTCAGAGAACTGCTCAAAAAGTTTGATAACTCTGTGTATGGTGTTCAGACCAATGGTTGAACGATTGTCAAAGACATCTCCAAGATGAATGAGTATATCTCCCTCCTTCACTTCCTTCCTCATCAATGGTATGACAACATCTTCAAAGTAACTGATATAATCTTCAAGCCACTCCTCATCATCACCTTTATAACCAAAGTGAGTGTCTGCTAAAAGCCAAATCTTTCTATTTTCCATACATTAAATATAACAATAAAGGAGGTATTTGTAACCCCCTTCATTTAATGGTCTGAAAATGAATTAGATAAGACCCCACTCTGCCAGGGCTTCAAATCCACCGATAGAGTCAATATATGCCTTTGCTTCCTCTACAATCTTACTGTAAGGGATACCATTCACCTCTGTATCACCAATGGCACAGAAGAATGTCTGTGTTCTACCAGTTCTTTGGGCTTCCAGGAAAGCATAGATGTTAACAGACACATCTGCCTTTGATATATCCTTTCCATTGATACCACCACCAGTAACACCACGACCCATATCTGAACCAAGCTTGCGGTTGACAGCACCAGTATCAACATTTGTTCCACCAGTCCAGTCACCCAGAGGATTGACAGTTATGGTATATTCCGGATAGTTATACTGGAGTTCTGCCTTGAGTTCTTCTGAATTTGCACAACTCTGACATACAATCAAAGTCTTTGTCTTGTCATCAATGACATACTTTCCATCTGTGGGATACTTCTCATATATCTTCTGTACAATATCCCTCAACTCCATCTCTTCCGGAAGTATAGGTTCACCCTTGAAGATACCATTGTCGCCACAACGGATCTCACCATCCTGGTTGTGTGCCAGGTGTTCATCCTGGGGAACATTGATGAGTTTGAGTTTTACATCATCACCTGCTATCCTCTTGACAACCGGTAACACATTCTCATCATTGAAATTGAAACTTGACTCTGCAATAATGGTACAAAGTCCATGACCAAGGAGTACCTCTATTGCAACCTTGGGATTTTGTTGATTAGCATATGCAAGGTCAACCAATGCACCAGCAATGCGATCTGCCACCTTATCAGGATGGCTGGGGTTTACTTTCTCAAACATACTATATACTTAAAAATTAATATTTTTTCAACACTTTAAATATAACAAACCTCATAAATATTATATCACATTTCTAAAATAAAATGAAGAAATTAAGTAAAATAGATGAATCAGTCTGGGGTGGTATCCTTGACAGAGGAACAGGTGAAATCAATAGAAAGGAGTATGGTAAAAAAGTCCATACCTGTATAGATATTGACATTTACATTAAAGATTCATCCTGTCAGTATGACAAATACATAAAACACATCCTGGATTATGATAACTATAAATTACCTTGCAGAATTTGTATAGGTTTTGAACGAATCAGTAATCCAACATATACTCCTGAGGATTTGGCAAAAATGAAAAACTTTGAAATGCCATATGATTATGTACTTGATGAATACACCAAACCTAAAAATGAATTTGACTATCTTGTTGCATGGTTTTGGAAATATAATGAATTTATGGACCACAATACCAATGCTGACATCACTGAAGATGATTATATGTCAATATGTAGAGGTATAGCAATCAAACTAAAAGAGATAGGTAATCGTATTGAACATATGCCTGGAAACAAAACCAATATTATTGGTCAGGATGGTGTATCCAGTAAGTATTCCAATTTTGCCTTGAAATTGATGGATGAAAAAAATACTTTCCACTGGAAACATGCACATAATGGCAAATCCTTACTTGATTACAAAGAAGATATGATTCATGAATTTCCGGAATTGAAAGATGTTGATTTCTTAATGTGGCCATTCAATCAATTCCCTTATGTAAACATTGGTCTTCCAATCACATCAGTAACTGTCAAAGACTTCAAAAAATATGAAGAATATACTCATAATTGGTTTACAGTATAATGAAGAAATTAAGTAAAATAGATGAATCTACCTGGGGTAATATGTTGGATAGAGGTACTGGTGGTGTAATCAAAAAAGAAGATGGTAAACTTGTACACACATGTCTTGATGTAGATATAGCCATCAAAGACCAGAAATGTGATTATAATACACTCATTAAAGAAATATTGAATGATGATTTTATTAGTGGATTTTACCAAGGGGTGGTAATACTAAATACACAACAGAAATCATATTCACCAGAAGAGATGGCAAACATAAGAAAATTTGAAGCACCATATGCATATCTCATTTATGATGGTAAACATGGTACAAGTCTTGTTGCTGAATTCTGGGCATATTCTGAATTCCAGGATTCTGACCTTACTACTGATTTTATTGAAAGTGTATCGGAAGAGGATTACATATCCATCTGTAAAGGTATTGCCACAAAACTGAAAGAAGTCGGAGGAGACATTGCACAACTTCCAAGAAGACATTCCACAATTTCTAACACAAAAGACCGTGATTTCAATGATGAATATGTGTTTAAACTCATTGATGAATCAGATATTGCATGGTGGGGAGACTATCCTGATCCAGAAGGAAGGACTCTTACTGATTTTGAAACGGATATGTTCACAGAGTATCCGGAATTAGCAGATGTTGATTTCTTCACTTGGACATTTTATAGCGGATGTAATATAGGTATCCCTATCAATTATGACACACTTGTTAATTTCAAGAAATATAAAGAATTTACTAAAAACTGGTTTAAAGTAACAGATGAAGAAACTGAGTAAAATAGATGAATCAACCTGGGGTGATATACTTGACAGAGGTTCAGGAGATACTGTGAGAAAAGAGGATGATGTGAATCATTTTGAGTTCTATGATTTTGTTCATTATCTTGAAGAGAAATATCCTTCCAAAAACAGAGGTACTGGAATTGTATCTGGGCAATCAATTAAAAACAAAAATATTCTCTATTTATCTATACCAATTAAAAGATTTGATAATAAAACTCAATGGTTAAGAATTGAGGTTGATAAAGAAACATTAAAGTATACAGGAAACATAGAGGTTAGCAAATCCTTACATACCGAATATGAATATACTTTGTTTTCTAAAAAGATATTGGGTAAAAAGTATAAGATTCTGTATAATTTTAGATTTGAAGACTATATATTGAGACCTATTGATGGTGAGATAACAAACAGTAGCATTGTGGAATTGATTGACATGTTTTTGCATAATGTTGATAACCCATTATTGAATATAGATGTCAATGAATCCACCTGGGGTGGTATCCTTGACAGGGGTGCTGGTGATGCCATAAGAAAGGAAGACTTACCGGAACAAAATAAGGAACACTGGTGGAGAAACATTGAATTACCAAATGTTCCAAAGTATAAAAAAGATGAGCTCAAGGCATTGGATCTGATGTATGATTTTGCTGTGGATAAGATTAGAAAAAGATTCAATGTTTCCTGGCCATACCAGATAGTGTTTCACTTTGATGGTGAACCATATTGGGATTTAAATATTGAACACATAACCCCACGAGGTTATGATACTTTTGCTATGTATGCTCATGGACCCAGAGCGCCCTGGCAGATTTATTTTTCAGATATGTCAATGGGTGAAAAGAGAAGTATAAGATACAGACTTGAAAAGAAGAAGTTCTATGTATATCCATATAAATATGGAGATGGAAGAGTAGAGTATCATTTAAGGGAACAAAGTACCTATAATAATGAAAAAGGAATTGAATTGAAATGATAAAAATAGGCTTGGATTTCTCACTTGTATCCCCGGCAATATGTGTTTACAAGAATGGAGAGTATTCTTTCATCTCCTTCTTTGATGATTATGGAAAGGACTGGAAAGGAGGAAAGATAAAGGCATTCAACTACCATAGGGATCTGTCAAAGTTTATGGAGATGAATCCCTACACAAGACATATTGAAAAGAAGGATTACAGGGAGGAACAGAGGACAAAGATGAGGGCTGCGAAGATGATCGCAAATAAGATCTCCAACAGACTTGTTGAGATTGTTGGTGGTGAGGAGGTCATCATAGGTCTTGAAGGATTCTCATATGGCAGTATTTCATCATCCACCCTGGACCTGGCACTCTTCAACTCATTTCTCAGGATAAAACTCCTTGAGGATTTCGGTGAGGATTGTCTTGTAATCATCTCCCCTACAGAAGGTAAGAAAAACCTTTCAGGTAAGGGAAATGCAAAGAAGGAGGATATGATCCAGGCCTTCATTGAGAACAGGACAAATGACCCGGATATTGAGAGATGTCCATTCTGGAAGTTCTGTAAGGAGAATGAACTTGATTATAAGAACATAAAACCTATTGATGACCTTGTGGATTCATATGGTATATTGATAAGTATATGAAAAAGTTAAGTAAAATAGATGAGTCAACCTGGGGCAATCTCCTGGACAAAGGTGCCGGAGAAAAAGAAGCAAAGGAAGATACATTCAATTTCAACTTCTATCAAATAAAACCGGTTGATTTGGGTCCAGAATTTCCATTCCTTTGGGCAGATACTGACCTGATTGCCAATGATGAAATATACTTTGATTGGGACACATTACAGAGAATGCTTCCCCAAATTAAGAAAACAGGATGGAGACTTCCCTATTCACCAAACCAAATGAGAGATGTTATTAAACTCATAAACACATCACCTAATCTGAAAACAGTATGGCACCGCAGGGCATTTGGAATGATAGAGAATACAGACACTGGTGAATATGTATCATTTCCTACAGGTAGTCAATTTGGAGAAACCTATTGGTGTGAAGATGATTATCATTCAACCAATCCAGGAAGACAAATTGAAAATGAAAGGGTATTTGAAATAGGTGAAAACTATTATCAAGATGGTAAAAAGATGGTTTTACTTTCAACTAATAATATGGAAAAAACAAGAACAGCAAGAATAAGACTCGTAAAGGACAAATGAAGAAGTTAAGTAAGTTATTGAATGAATCTACCTGGGGTGGTATGTTAGACAGAGGTAGGGAAGATTCTGTAAGTAAACAGGATTTTGGTGCTGAACTGGAAATTGATGGTACAAAATATATATTTGCCAAAGATTTCTGGAATATGGGTGATATATATGAAAAGGAAAATGAAAGTGAATGGACATGTTTTGCCTTCAATAAAATGCCAAATGGAAGTAAAATCATAACCGGTGACACTGATGCTGCCGGAGTTTTCGGTAGAGACAAATGGGATATTGGTGAAAATGAATATGAGGTATATGTATTGAGGAATTACTTTGATAAAACAAAACAGCAATTGGTAGAGAGTTCAATAAATTGGGGTGACATTGATGAAATAGGAATTCCTGAAATCAAAAATATTCTTGTAAAGTATATAGAAGAAGTATACACAAAACATATGTCTGATTTTGCATATCACTGGATTCAGGAATTAGAATCAAAAGATTGGTCTCAGGATTTAATAATATGTTGCAATATCTACAATGAAGATGATATTCAAAATGGTGAAGATTCTAATATAGATACCATTCAAGATGAATTTAATCACAATGTCATTGAAAAAATACATATCATTTCATTTTCATCATTGGAACACACAGATTGGGATGAAAGACTTGAAAAGGCATTGACAGATGAATATACAAAGATAGGATATGTCAAGTCAGAGGAATTTGACCTGGATCCATTTAATGACCCAGGAAATACAATATGTCTTACATTTGTCCTTTTAGGTGAAGAAAAAGAGGATGATGAAGAAGATGATGAAAACCATAGAGATTATTGATTATGAAGAAATTAAGTAAAATAGATGAGTCAGTCTGGGGTGGTATCCTTGATAGGGGAACCGGTGAAAAGGTAAAGAAAGAGGATAACTTGGGCAATATCTTATCACTCAAACCTATTGATATGGGTGGTTCTGTCCTCTGGGCAGACCAGAACCTGATATATGATGGAGAAGAGATATTCACATATGATGAGGCAAATGACCTCATATCCCATTCAGAATGGAGACTTCCAACATTAAAGGAGGTTGCTGAACTATATGGACATAACTTATACTATGATTCAAAATATATATACCTTGATGATCCCAAAAAAATATCATTCAAGAAATGTGGTTGTGGATATCCTAAAGATATTATAATTGATAATGGTAAATGTTTTTATGGATGGACATCTGAACCATATGTAAAAAATCCAAGAAATATCAATGTATTTGTCATAGACCATTATACAGTAGATTATACAGGAATTGAACCAGCAAGTATCCCTGTTACCCAAGATAGAGACACCAGATGTTGTATAAGACTGGTCAGAGACAAATAAAAAAGAGAGGACAAAATCCTCTCTTTTTCCTTTCAAATGTTTAATCTAAATATTTTTTTATGCAAAACGAACAGGAGTCAGAACTACATAAGTCTTGGTACCCTTTGCATCCACAGAGATGAACTTAATCTTGTTGCTGTGGAACTCAATGTCATAATGTTCATCTGAATCAATCCAGACAAAGTATGACTTGTTGAAACAGTGGAGATAAGGTTCATCAGTCTTATTTTCACCATCTTCATAAGAAAGCTTCTTAGTGTAGAGTTTGTCAAATGCATTGAACTCCTCAATAAGACCATCCTCCAGGAATTTATTGACTGTCTCACGGACATTCTCATCAGTACTCTCAATCTCTGATACCAGTACAGTCTCACCACTGATTGAGAAGAATACTCTGCAAGACTCCTTGTTAAGAGCAAAGAGTTGAGACAGATACTTAAACTCATTCTCTGAAATACCAACCTTATATTCAAGAGTTGAATTATCCTCAAAGATACTCTGACGGGCATGGTCAGGAATTTCAAGGAATGCAAGTGCTTCCTTATCAGCAGCAGGGACAGTGAGGTTTACCTCATCATTAGCAACAATGACCTTCTTTGCATAACCATTGTCCTCAATAAAGAAGGTAACATCCACACCCTCTGTACCAACAAGACCAAGTACAGAAACCAACTTACCGGCATTACTGAACTGAATCTTTACAAGATCATCCCCACACTCATTGGTGAAACTCTCACAGTAGTTGTTGAGGTCAGCGGTGATAGACTTCAATGCAGACTTGTTCTTATTATAAGCAGTTGACTCGAACCTGTCTCCCTGGACATTTATAAAAATCATATTGTCCAATGAGGCACTTCTCTTGATGAGAGTATTAAACTCCTTTACATCACAATTCTTTAAAACGATTTTCTTCATACTATTGTTTAACTATTAGAATATTTTCTGTACATTAAATATAACAAATAATTCTCAAAACAGAGCAATTTCTTCAGGTTGTCCATCAAATCTTTCTGTTTCACCCTTATCCCAATCCATCACCTTTGCCGGAATCTCTGAATATGGGATACACATTGTAACACCATCCATCTGATATATGTTATAGGAAATCACATTGGCAATCTCTTTTATCATATCAAAAGGAATCTCTCCCTTGAACTTGTCTTCATACCAGTCAATAACATCATACAATATGTTCTCCCTGGCAAGCAGAAGTGAATCACCCTGCCACTCATACCCATATGTTGACTTGATTGCCTCATACATCTGTTCAGTCCAGAAGTATCTGTCATCTAAATCTTTGAGACCTTCATTGATTCTCCTCATCTTCCTGTCAAGAAGTCCCTGTCTTTCAGAGAGGGAAATCATCTTTCCTGTTGATACATCATACCTGGATACCAGATATGGTGCCTCACCACAGGTCACCTCAAGAACCTTCCTTCTTATATATGCCCTGTTGTTTCCTTCAAACCTGTCATCCACAGAATCATTCATCTTCTTGATGATTTCAATTGGAGTATAAACCTCAGCCTTGGAATCAGTCCTGGACTTCTGGTCATCCAATGACTTCAGGACTCTAGGTTTGATGACATCACCTGATATTATCTGTTCTACCTGGATGGAAGACTTTGGATCATATCCATACTGGTCAGTACCCCAGAGAATGTTGTTCCCTGTTGTCCTGTCCATAAGGAGTATCTCCAGAATCTCCCTCGGTATTTCAAACTCTTTGATATCTATCATTTTACCAAAAATAACAAATTATTACCACAATCCCTTGGCATATGTCATAGAAATGTCTATTGGCTGGAATCCCATAGCTTCAACAATTCTGTTGACCGGACTCAGAATAAGGAGGTCAAACATCTTGTTTTTGTCAATCTCCAGGTTGGCGGCCATATCCATTGGGTACATACCTGCTGGATAACTGAATGCTTCACATCTGTTGAGACTCATAATGTCTGTATAGACCTCAATATTACCCTTTCTTGTTTCCTTTGCATTACTTACAAGTTTGTATGCTTCAGGGTTCTTTGCATAATCTGATACAGGAATCTGCATCTCCTTCTTCCAGTACATATACCTCTGTGAAGGTTTCACATAAAGAACACAAAGTTTATCAGCATCAAAGAGTGTGCTGTATCTCTTCTTGAACTTCTCATTGTTGTTGAGAATGTAGTTGTAGAGTGCTGCACCCTGGACTGTAATCATACTCTTTGGCTGGAGTTCAATTTCACCAGTATCACTCAATACATACTCACTGTACTTATTCATAGCCTTGTTGACACTGATGGTTTCAGGACTCTGAAGCATAAACTGTTTCTTCAATGGTTCCAGTTTCTTGTCAATGAAGTTTTCAAGTACGAAATTCTCCTGCTGGAATATCCACTTAACCAGGTCTGTAAGCTGATCCTTAACCCACTGTGATGAACTGGTCTGTGCAATCTCAACACCAGTTGCCTTAATTTTGGCACAAGAATCATAATAAACATTAGGTTCTGCCCATGTCATATTCTTGATGTACTTCTTCTTTGCCAACCAGATACATGCCTCATTGTATGCTTCAAGCTCAAAGTCAAGGAGTGCAGGAGTACCATTCTTGGCAGCATAGTCCTCATGTATCTTCTTCAGATAGTTGGACATAAACACTCTGTTGATTGTCAGACAGAACTCTCTACCTGACGGTTCAATGGTGTCAATGTGCCAGTCATACTTGTTTGTGTCAATCGAATCAACATCAAAGTATTTCTTTGCATCATCCTCTGTTGGATAACCACCTGTTGACACATACATAAACTCCTTCTGGTCATTCTGTTTGTTTATCTTGGTCAGTCTCCATACATCATGCTGGAACCAGTCTGTAACATTGATGATGTCCTCATAGCAGGTATAGATTGAGTCAGTGTCAATATACCTGGTGATAGGTTTGATATCCTTGTTTGGATCCAGGATCTTGATACCCATAGCAAGGTGTGTCTTGGTATCCTTCTGCCAAATCTTGTTTGCCCAGAGGTTGATAAGTCTCTCTGCATTAAGGATGGCATTCTTACCCTGCTTTGTAACAGCCTCCGCAATTGTAGGATTGTAGAAGTAGAATCCGGAGAATCCGAATGCACCATAGATACCATTGATGACCACCTTTGTACCAAGCTGGAAGTTGTTGTAGATGTCTGCCTGTACCTGGCAGTATGCCATAATCTCATCAACCTCACTTGCCTTTCTACCGGCAAAGTCATTCTTATTCAGATAATCCTCTATCTCCTCTGCTGATGCATTGTCATGTTTGAGGTCTTTCAGGTCATAATAAATCTGTGTGAACTTGAAAGATGTCTTCTTATATGCCTTTCTCTTGAAGTAAAGGTCTGTGATAATCTTCTTGAGGTGACCATCCTCTTTCTGGAAGACAGCACCTGATGCACACACAATATAACCCTTGTCTCTCCACTGCTGTTTGAGTACCTCATCATTTTCAGGAAGAAGTGTAACAAGTGTTTCAGGACCTATGTTGAACTGTCTCATCAATGTAGGATACAGTGATGCATAGTCATTACAGGTACAATATCTCCAAAGACCTGGGATAGGCTGCTTTACGAATGCACCCTCATACTTCTCACCCTCTGTCTTTTTCTTGAATGGGTCGATACCCAATACCTTTCCATCATTATGGAATGAAGATCTCAACAGATTCTCCGGAATATAAGTAGTTGAGAAACAATCCATTGCCTTAATCCTACCCAACCAAGCAGTTGTCAGACCACAGGTCAAAGCATTACATGCCTCATGGATAAGTTTTACCAGGCAGCAGTCAATGGCATTATAATACACATACTTCTCAAAGTTATTATGAAGCATGTCATCCAATGATTCAGCATGCTGAACCTTCTTGATTTTACACAACTTTTCTCCAATTGTGTCCAACCTATAATTCTCATTGGAGTTCCATGTCCATTTCTTATATGCCTTGAGATAGTCAATGATACCGACATGTGCAGGTCTATCAACCGGACCTGTAAGTATTCTGCCGGGGGAAGCAAGTGATGGATCAATACCCAACATCTTTGCTCTATTATAAAGGTATCTCCAGTCATAATCCTCAAAGTTCCATCCTGTCATCATTGCCATCTTTGGGATGAATGATGAGAAGAAGAAATACAACAAGTCATATTCAGTGGCAAAATACTTGAACACAAACTTGAAGTGTCTGTTCACCTGCTTGAAGTGTTCATCAATTCTCTCCTGAATATTACTCTGTTCTTTTTCTGTAAGATTATGACCTCCAGACAGTACCATCACAGTGTCATTAGGACAACATACACCTATGACCGTAACTGGCTTGTCCGGTTTTTCAGGATTGGGTTTACCCTCCTGCAATTCATTTTCAATATCAATAAAGAATAAATCTGGGAGATTGTAAGAGAAGATTCTCTCTTTCAACTCTTCAGGCTGTGCATCCAGGATTTCATACTGCCTGTACCTGTTGAGTTTTTCCTTCTGTGGATCCACCCTGTGTTTGTAAACTGGTCTTCCGTTCCAGTTATGGGTGTTCTTGACTTTTAAGTCTGTCTTGTCTTTTGGATTTGTGAGCCATACATACTGCTCATCATCAGGAATTTTAATGATCTCAATGTGAGTCTTTCCATCCGCTCCCCAGTAAGACACCTGGAGATTGTTTCTGTCTTGTAATATGTCCAATAACATTGTTAAACTAAATTTTAATTGATTACTTTAGAAGGTAACCTTCATCCAAGACTAAATATAACAAAAATGAGATGAAGACTTAACCCATCTCATTCAATTTATTTTTAATTGTGTTTATTGTATCTTTCAAATCATTTGAAAATATCTCTAAATAATTTAGATTGTTTTCTTTTGCAGTTAACCTTTTATGAACATCTCTGTTTGTCCAAATGTCTATTGCCATTTTATAGAACTTACTTATTTTGGATTTTTCACTCCATAATTCTAACTTATTTATATCATCAACATTTGTTTCATCAAAAGGATGTTTACCATGTGTCCAGGTACCTTGAATTTCAATATATAAATCATAATCAGGTAAATAAAAGTCACATTTAAATGGATATTGTTCAGACATATATTGATATATATACTTATATCCTTGTTCTTCTAACCAATTTGAAACTTCAATCTCTATTCTTGATGTATGAAATGTATTGTTTCTTCTTTTTGTTTCACATTCTCTATGTTTCCATTCTTTTGTTTGAGAATAACTAATCCTCCCAAACCTGTCTAAACAGGTTTGCTCTTTTTTATTTCTCCACTCTTCTGTTTGTGAATAACTAACTTTACCATATCTATCCAAACAAGTTTGTGTATGTTTTTCTTTACATAACTCACTTTGTGATGGATATTTTGTACCAAATCTTCTAAAAGAAGTTGATATAAACTTATTCATTACAGTATCATCTGAATGTGTACATTTTTGAGAACAATGTTTTTGATACCCAAATGAAAATGAACGAAATGTACATCTATTTCCACATTCACATTTTCCAAGGTTTAACTCTCTATCATTATTAAAATAGTGATAAAGTTTTTGTGACCAAGAAAATCCTTCTGGAAAAGACCATTTTAGAATATCATTATAAATGTAAGGAAAATGAATTTTGAACTTTGGTTCTTGAATATATGCCAGTGGTTTACTTTTAAGAATAGCATATACTTCATCTTTTGAAAAGATATATGTTTCCATAAATATTATTGAGTTTATATTCAAAAGAGGATTTCTGTAGTTTACCAGACTACATTAAAGAAGTCCTCTTTATATATTTATGGTTTTTTAAATATTTTGTTATTTTTATTGTATAAAAAATGAACTCTAACTAAAATGATCAATAAGAATGATGATGTAGATTTTGATGATTATCCAATTGATGATGAAGAAGACATCGCAGTAGATAAAAGAGACTTCCTTGATGAGAATGGAGTAAACATCTTCACAAAGAAATCCGGTGAGAAGACGGTGGAGGAAAGAATCAAAACATCCAGGACACTAAAGATCAAGAACAACAAGTGGAACCAGGTTGATTACACAGATGAATACTCTACTGAAAAAATCACAATTGACCCCCAGAGTTGTCAATACACCTCTTCATATGAGGATGTTGAGTTTGAAAAGGCATTCCACAAAATAATTGAGGACTCCAAATACAAGGAACTCCTCCTTGGTGAAGACAATGTCTCTATAAACTACCAGACAGTAAATGACATAATAATTTACTGTTACCCCAAGATGAAGCAGGATTATACAATGGCACAACTCTTTGTACTTGTATGTGAATATTGCGGTATAGGTCTTCAGGCAATGTGGAAAAGATTGAGTACTTATCTCCAGATACAGATTCTGGAAGACCTGAAAGAGGTGAGTAAGTTACCAAATGAGATTCTTAATAATAATGTAAAACTATTTTAAATTATGGCAAACGACGTAGAAGTTAATTATTTTGAGGTTACAGTAAAACTTCAGAAAGAGACTGATAAGACTGACAGGGCAGGAAATCCAAAGATCAAGAAATGGAATGAGAAGTGGTTGGTACATGCAAAGACCACAGAGGAAGCCAACAGAATTATCAAGGAAGAATATGATGGTTCTATGGAAGAGTGGAGAATAGCAAATGTAAAGGAGACCCAAATCATAGGTGTTAAATAAATTGTTATTGTTTTTGTTTGTTTTTTGAAGGTGAGGTTGTTTCAACCCCACCTTTTTTTCATAAATACCTTATATTATGTACATATATAGACAGTATGAACAATATAAAGACTTTCACAGAATTTCTCCTTGAAGTAAAATCTGATAAGGACATTGTAAAGGATTTGGCAAGACACCTTTCATTTGATAAGGATATTATCAAATATCTTAACACATCCAGATCTAAACGTGAGATAGGTTGGAGAGAAATGCTGGATACCAAACTTCATGGTAAGAATAAGTTCTACATCAACTATATCACAAAGAATATGGTTGCTGACTATAACCCACAAATTACAGGTTATATCCACATCAATGATGATCCTGATGAGGAAGACTTTGATGATAAGGAACATGATGAAAGAGGATTTGCAGATATGAGTCCGGAGGAACAGATTGCAGACCTCAATGACAGAGTTACTGATGTTGAAGGACTTCTCGGTATTGACCCAGATGATGACAAGAGTCTTGACAGGGTTGAGAAGGCACTTGATGATGCAGGTTATGAAAGACCTGATATTGAAGGAGAGGAAGAATAATGAGTGAGTATAATCAGAAATACAACAAGGATGATGTTTTCATCAGGAGTATGATAGTATGTCTTCTTGCAGAAATGAATAAGAAGATGTACATCTATAACCGTCTTGATGATGGAAAGGTCCAGAAAGTCAATGTTCCTTGTTTATACTCCATAACCGGTCAGGAAAGATTCCTCAAAGATGAGTTTTATTATGATGCCCTGGAAGAGGGTAAGGCATATGGTGACTATGAGAAAGTCCCAAGATGTATGGTCAATCTCACATCATTTGGTGTAAACACAGCAGAACAGACCAACAAGTATAACAGGACAAAGATTGTAAGGGAGAGTCAGGGTGTATTGAGAACCCTTTATCTCAATGTTGAATGGATTCCTGTCACACTTTCCTTTGATTGTAAAGTCATATGTGCAAACAACATTGAACTCTTCAAAATCACAGAGATGATTGTATCCAAGATTTACAAGAACCCCAACTACTTCAAGGTTGATTATGGTATGTTCAATGTGGATGCATGTCTTTCTGTTCCCGCAGATTATAACCATGAACTCCCCCAGGAATTCGGATTGAATGAAAAGAAGGAATTTTCAACATCATTCAGTGTTGAAATGAAGACCTTCATTCCTGCATTTGAACATGGTCTTCTCCTTTGTGAGATAGATGAACTTCTCCTTGAAGTACCAAAGGATGCAAAGGGTATCCTCGAATACAGACCTGATGAATTCGGTACATTCGGATTGAGGGCAGGAGGTGTTATGGAAGAGATTGCAGAGTCAGTTTATGTCCATCATACAGAAGAACCGACACTCAAATCAAACACACATCAGGTACCAATGAAAGTAAGATCATTGGATGATTTGCAGAAAAAGGATTTGAATGAGGATTTAATCCAACGTAAGATTGTCAAATAACCATAAATATAGAGTATTATAATCTTAATTTGAAGTAGAATGGTAAGTTTACAAAACATACTTAATTCAGAAGGTCAGGAATTTTTGGATAATCTTCTTAACAAGGAGGTTGTGGTAAATGAGAAACTCAATGCCGCAACACTCTCATTTCAGAAGAAGGTCACATCAGAAACAGACCTCAACAGAAAGTTGACCTTCTATAAGGGTTCAGGTGTCAATAAGAGAGAAATCACAGTTGCTGATAGGGTTATGACCAACTTCTATTCAAGTGGCATGACTTATTTGAGTAACCTGAGTAAAATCATAATAGACAAGATTCCTAACAACTGGACTTTTGTCTGTAAGTATTTTCCTAACCACCAACCAAGTTTCATCAATTATTCAGTTCTTCCAAAGAACAACTTGGTTCTTTCTTGTATAATTACATCAGGTGGTACAAAGATTGAGGATGTTGAAGACCTGAGGTCCTGGGCCGAGATGTTTGACATCGCTTACCAGGAACCGGTATTCAGAGGATACCTCTCACAATATCAGAAAGAAAGATTGAATGACTATCTCAAGAGTGGATCCACCAAGGATTCATTTGCAAGATTCATTATAACATTGTTGAATCCTAACCTCACACATTCATTATATCAGAATGACGGTTTTGATTCACCTATTGACGGATTCATATTCAAGTTCATATCAGATGACGGAATAACCAAACCTGTATCTGCCAAACTCATTGACCCTTATATGACAAACATCATTCTGAAGAATAAGTCAAACAAGGGATTCAAAGACAATACAGATGTTCTGTTGTCTGATTTTGCTGTCTTTATGACAGGTCAGGATATGGATTCCATTCTCCTTAAGGGTGATGATGAGAACAACAGGTATCTTGAACTCTTCTACAGACTGTTCAATAGATACATCAAATACAAGAAATCACAATTGGAAGACTTTGATGTCGACACCAATGACATTGTAAAGGAATCAATCAATGTTGATTTTGATGTTGACCTGGATGCAATAACCAATGAGACAACAAAGAAACTCCTGAAGGAAAACCCTGAATACAAGTCAATCTTCAAGACACTTCTGGGTTCATTCAAGACAAAGAAACCGGAAGATTACAAGTCACTTGTCATGTCTCCGGGTATCGTAAGAATCTTCAATGAAATCATTGACAAGATAAATGACAAAATCAAGACCCAGGATCAGAGTACCAATCTCTCATTTACATCCTATCTTAATTCCATTCATCACAAGACAATCAATGACCTTGACATAAACAATGCTCCGGAGGATGTTCAGGCAGCCAACCTGAAGACAAACAAGGAAGATAAACCTAGTATTGCCGCACTTTCATTCGCAGACTTCAAGAAAAAGGATGAGAAAGAAAAGGATGATAAGGAGGAGAAGAAACAAATCAAGTCCATTGAGGATATGATTAAGGATCTCCAGAAGGATGTTAAATCCCTCAAGGGTGACATCAGTGATGTTGAAAAGACTGTTGAGGATTCATCTGAAAAGAAGGAAGATGAGGGTGAAAAGAAAGAACCTGAAAAGAAGGAGGAGGATAAGAAAGAGGAAAAACCGGAAAAGAAGGGTGACACTCCAAAGGACACCGGTGAATCTGAAGAAGAGGAAAAGAATGAGGAATCATCAGATGACAATGAAGATGAGGATAAAGACAAGAAGGATAAGGAAGAGAAAACAAATGACAATCCTCTTGCCCAACTTTAATTTTGCATAAATAATAATATAATAGATATCTGAATTATGGATAATTTGAATACAAACTTAATCAACTTGATTGCTTCTTTCAAGAAAACAGGTCAGTCTGATGATGTCATCAAGCAGTCAATGTGGCAGTTGGGTATGATTCCAGAGGTTGTGGAAGCACACCTTGATTATTATAACAAGCATACAGCTCAGATTAATAAGGACATAAACATAGTAAAAGAAACTAAAGATATGAAATTAACACTTGAAAAATTGCACACACAGTCTGAAAAGACTATTGCAGCACTTGAAGAAATGAAGTCTGACAACAGTCTCGGTTTCTCTGCAACAAGCGCAAAGGGAATCATTGAGAGTGCTATGGCACAGCTTCAGATTTCAAATGATGACAAGACTGTTATGGAAGAGAAGATCAAGGCTGGTTACAAGATTGATGATACACTTGTAAATCCTGTTTTGAAATACACTGTAACTGAAAATCTTTATACTGCTCTTACACAGTATGACTGGATTCAGCCTGTTGCTGATTTCAGAAAGATGATTGAAGAGTCATTTGTAGCAGACAAATGGAGTTATGTTACAGCAAAGTTTGCCAACAGTCTTGCTGGACAGTCTTCAAATCCTTCATATGCACATCTTTATGAAGGTCTTGTTGATGCTCTCATTGATGAGGAGAATGTAAGACTTGCTCTTAAGGATGTTCTTCTTGAGAACTCATGGAACAAAGATGCAAAGGCAATCCTTTCATCAATCGTTGCAGAGGAAAAGGCAGAACAGGGTGAAATCAACACCAGCATATATGAGAACTCTTCTTGCTCTGTAAGAAAGACCATCTCTCCTCTTATCATAGATGAAAACAAGAAGGTATTCTTCCTTAATGGTAAGAACTACATCTTTGATGGTCAGACTCTTGAAGAGGCAACTGTTACTGACAGAAAATACCTCAATGTACTTGAAGGTCTTTCAATCCTGAAGTATGAGGCAGACAAGGACAGACTTGTTTATTATGGCAAGAACAATATGGTTCTCGAATACAACTGCCAGACTGATGAGATTTCTCTCACAGGTGTTGAGGGTGTAAACGATATGTCAATCATTGACCTCAATGAGACATTGAAGAGATGTGGTATCTTTGACAGAGAGACAATCGGTAACTGTGAGAAACTTGTTAAGTTCTTTGAATCAAAGGACATCCTTGTTGAACTTGATTCACCTATCACCACTGTTCAGAGTGATAAGTTTGCTGGCTTATTCATAACTGTTATCAATGTACAGGAGGGTGTATATGTAAATAAGGTAAACGCTGCTCTTGGTATCAATGAGATGACTTATTACAAGACTGCAAAGGAGGCTTGTGATGCAATCAGAGACTTTATGAAGTATGATGCAACTGCTATCCTTTCAGAGAAACTCCAGGCAGAGGGTATCCAGAATGCTGTCATTGAAGCAAAGAGAAATGAAATCAATGAAACCCTTTCATTCCTTTCAGAGAAGAGAGCTCAGCTTATTGCCGGTCTCCAGGAAACCAACAACAACCAGCAGGTAAAGGAAGCACTTGAACTTGTTGAGGGTGAAATCAGAAAGTTTGAGAAGGAACTTCAGGAAACATACGAAGAGTAATTGGTTATGGAAAAGGTCAAGAGTTTCAATGAGTTCATCAATGAAACCTACCTTGAAAAACCTGCTGATGCAGACCTTCTGAAACATGACAAGAAAAAGATGCAGAAGAATGGTTATGCTGAAGTGACAGTGATTGAAACTGTAGATGGTCTTAAAGAAGGTGATAAGGTTTTGGTTTCAGCGACTGAATTTGGTCAGTTAGATGACGAATCATTTGTTACCTGTTACAAGGATGATGAAGAATACTTCATCCAGAAAAAGAACCTACAGGCAAATTCATAATATGAAAAATGTGGGAAACACCCACATTTTTCTTTTTGTTATATTTATTATATACAATATATCCATTATATTGAAATGGCCAAAAAGAAAAACTATTTAAGTAATGTAGAATTAAGGGATGAGATTCTTAAATGTATAACAGATGGATATGAGAAGGCCATATCATATGGATTTGATCCTACACTTCCACCTTATGGATCAGACAGTTCAGAATCTGAACCGGATATACCTGATGATGACAAGACAATAAAAATCGGTTATCTTTTTGAAAGTGAGGATAAGGAAGTGAAAGAAAAGTATGAACTTGCAATCAGTAATGGTTACATGCCTGAAAGGTCATACTGGATAAGGGAAGTAAAGGAATATGACAAGGCAGAATCTGAAGGTAAGGTTAAACTTGATGATGATCTCAAGTATCAAATGGCAAAACCTGTAGTCAGTGACAAACTTGCATACATGTTCCAACTCATAGTGGATAATATCGCAAAGAGTTTCTACTGGGCAAATCCTGATGATGGTGAGGATTGTAAGGCCAATGCGATCCTGGATCTGTGTTCCAATTTCTGGAAGTATGAACCTGTTGATGTGAATGGAAGACCATACAGTGCCTTTGCATTTTGTTCACAGATTGCATATTTCGGTATTGCCGGAGCCCACAGAATACTTCACCCAAAGAAGTACAATGGAACAATATCCATTTCCTGTTTGGATGAAAACGGAAAACCATTTGAATTATACAATCTCTAATCTACAAAGGAGTGACCATAGGTTACTCCTTTTTTCATAAATACCTTATAATAGTGTATACTTATGGATAAAGATTTATTTCAGAATGACCATATAACCGGTAACTCATTGATTGGATTTGAGTTCAAAGGACAGTTCAAGGATGATGAGAATGTACTTCTCACCAAATTGAAAGATATACTCAACAGGGAAGTATCATTTTCAAACATCAAATATAAACTCCTTGAACCAACAGACCACCAGGCAGTAATGTCACTTGATGGTAGATATTGTGAAGTAAAGACACCTCAATACAGTTACTTTGAGGCACTCTTCATTCTTCCCAAGATTCTTGAACTTCTCAAGACTCTGAAGGATGACAAAGGTTCATACCTTTATTTCAGGATAGGTTTCAACAAGGAGTTCTGTGACATCACCAACATCAATGTGATGAAGTTCATACTTGAGTTTAAGGAAGAATATATCCTGAAACATATCACAGACCTTACTCTTGATGGTAGTTTTGAAAAACTCACAGACATTAAACCCACAGACATTGAAGCATGTATCGATGACACAAAGAAGAGAATGGATGGTCTGAAATACACTGATTATGAAGACATCTATGGTATTGACTTCAGTACAATCAAACTGGGTTACATCACATTCACATATGCCAGGGAGATTAACTTCAGAAACAAATGGGAAGAACTTCTCAAATGTCTGAACCATACAATCATCACACTCTACAACACAAGTTCATCTTATGACTTCTCTGATGATGAGAAGAATAAGATTGATGAGATTGAAAAGAAATATAAAGAGACATCCCAGGCATTTGGTTGTTATGAACTCTTCAAGGAAAAATACAAGGGTATCAAACTCACTAAAGACCTCAACAATGACAATATGGATATTGATATCATCTTCCCTGCAATCAAGGATAAACTCTTTGACATTGTAGTAAGATGTGGTATCAAGGAAGCAGAAATCAATTATGATTCAGATATTTCCAGAATTCAACTCAAGAATATTGAAACCAAGAAATGCTATCACCTCAATGGTGTTGACATAGTTGACAGCGAACTCACCAACTGTACATTGAGAGACTGTGACCTTTATGACACAAAGGTTGAAAAGTCATCAATCATCAAATGTAATCTCTTCGGATATGCTGACTGCAAAGACTGTAAGATTAAGGATACTTTTGTAAGCAGAAACATCAAACTGAAGGATTGTAGGGTTACCGGTGCCCTTGGTAAGATGGGTGGTATTATGAAAGGTGGATCCCTCAAAGACACAACAGTTATTACATCAATGGCAGATATTGCCGATGATGTTGATAAGAACAATGTAAATGAAATCCAGTAATGTTAAAAGACATTTATGCAATTCCTGAAGAGGAACCAAGATATAAGAATGATGTACTTGAAATCACCAGTGAATTGGATGAAATCATACAACAGGTTGATATGATTCTCTTCACCAATAAGGGTGATGTCCTGGGTATGCCTGATTTTGGATGTAACCTCAGTAGGTATTTGTTTGACACATCATATGATGAAAACCTCATCAAACAGATAATAATGTCACAAATAAGAAGTTTCATTTACCTTGATGGGTCATATACAGTGGATGTTGATGTGAGTTTTGTCAAGTGGGACTACAATGTGGCAATGGTGGTGGATTTGAATATAAACAATAAAAAGGTTGCCTCATACCTGGTTTAAACACAAGAGATGATGTTCTATCATCTCTTTTTTTCATAAATACTTATATAATATACAGATACCAGTTATAATGGGATTTTTATCTAAAACAAGACTTAAAGCCAGTGAATTGATGGAACAGGCTGTAGTATTCCTTCATAAGAAATACAACCAGGCAGCACATGTGTTCACAGCAGCATCTCCATTCGGACAGTTACTGACAGTCATAGCAAATATGGCTGAACTCATCTTCACATATATTGCCCATACAGCAGAGGAACTCAATATCAAGACTGCCCAGAATGTGGAGACAATATATGGTCTTGCACAGATGACTGGACATGATGCTTATAGGGGTGGAAGTGCCTATGGTATGATGGCACTCAAGATAAATACATCTTCAGATCTTATTGAGGGTAATTATGTAACCATCAATAATTTCTCAAAGTTCACAATTGCTGAAACAGGATGTACATACTTTATAAATCTTCCAAGTGACTACATCAAACTCAATGTGGCTGCTGATGATTTTGTGAATGTCAATTTTATCCAGGGTACTCCTGAAACACAGACATTTACATCTGATGGTACACCTCTCCAATCATTCAATCCTATTATAAAGTCAATGACAGACAATGATAATGTTGCTGTCACTGTAAACGGTAAGGAATGGAAGAGAGTTGACAGTCTTTATGATATGCCAGCAGATGATGGTTATGAAAGTTCAGAATGTTTCATTGCAAAGTCTTCAGTGAATGTCGGTCTTTCAATCTTCTTCGGAAATGGTGAGTTTGGTAAGATTCCACCTGCCGGTGCCACAATAGAAGTAACATATATCAAGACAGATGGTGCTACCGGAAACAGTACATCAGCAAGTCTGAATTATATGTTTGATGATTCAGGTATTGATGAGTATGGTAATGAGGTCAACCTTAATGACATACTCACAGTTGAAACCATTGTACCTCCTACACTGGGAAGTAATTTTGAAGACCCTGAATTTACAAAGATGGTTGCACCAAAGGCAAGTAAGTCATTTGTTCTGGCAACCCCGGAGAACTATGTAAGTTACCTTTCAAAGTACAACCAGTATTCATTCATATATGCTTATAACACAAAGGATGATGCTAATGTGTATGATGACAATGTGATTTACCTTAAAATCATACCTAATGTCAAAAAGAAACTCTCAAACAGCCAGGACTTCTTTGAACTTCCTACAAAGGAATTCATATTGAGTGAGTATGAAAAGGCATCAATTATCAATGCTCTTGACAATTCAGGAAGGATGCTTGTAAACAGTGAGGTTGAAATTGTGGATCCTACTGTAAAGAAATATGTGATCAATATCATTGTAAGATACTTTGAAGACATTGATAAGGCTCAAATAAGAGCAAGTATCAGGTCTCTTCTCAACAAATACTATCTCAACATCAACAGAAATGACATTGTTCCTCTCTCTGACATCATATCTCTTGTGGAGAGTGTGGATGGTGTTGACACCTGTGATGTATTCTTTGTAAATGAGGAAAATGAAAGGGCAATCCTGAATGGTTACTATTATACCAATGAGATGTCCTGGAATGGTCTTGAATATACAGAGAACCAGAAGAAAGTATATGTGAACTATGATGAAGACCCAAGAATAGGTTTCGATGATTTCGGTAACCTGAAAGTAAATGAATATGAAGTCTTCATTCCAAAAGGTGGATGGAAGGACAGAGACGGAAACTATTATACAGAAACACCGGAAGATGGTAAGCTTGGTCCTCTCAACATATTCTTCATAGATAAGGTTGACAGTTCATCATATAACCTTGCTATGCAGAGAAAACTCAATACACTCTTGAAAAATAACTCTTAATAGATGGATACCTCAAAGAATAATGACTTGAACATCCTTAAATATAAAGGATTTGATTCCATCTATGATTCAATAAATGAAAGCAGATGGAAGACAAAGAATGAAGGTTACAAGTATGAAGATACACTGATGGAAGACAATACCAGTAAGTACCTTCAAAAGAACCCTACAATGAGACAGTTCTTTCCATATTTGAATAAGATTATGTCTCACCTCATCAACAGTGTAAAGTATTTGAGAAACTTCAATAACTATGCTGTAAGAAAAGACTACAAAAGAATTGACTAATGAATATAGACAATTTACATTTTTTTGATAGTAACGGTTACGAACTTAATTTTGAACAGAATTCTGATGGATTCTGGGAGGGTTCTATTTATCTTCCCAAGGTGAGTGTTGGTCTTTATACAAACACATCTATCTATGTCCTTGAAAAGTTAGACCCATCAGAGTTCTCATACTCAAATGAATACTTCTCTGATGTAGTAAATCAAATAAACACATCAAAATTCAACAATGAGTATTTCTTCCCTATTGGTGATGGTAAGATAAAGTTCACCTGGGATCCTCTCAATACATTTGTTGATGAGTTCTTTATGTTTGACTTTGATGAGTCATATACTCTCAAGGAAACATCATCACTCACATACACTCCAAATGATGGTCCTGAATGTAATACTCTTCTCATAAACACATTTGATACATATGAGATTCCTCTGGACAATACACTGAACTCAAAGGCACTTCCTATTCATATTGCATTTATGGCAAATGAAAGGTATGATGCAACAACATACAACAGGACTCTCATAATGTCTTATAAAGGACAGACAGTAGCAAAAATTAAGTTCTATACAGAAACTGTTGAAGAGGATGAGAGATTGAAGATATGGAATGCTAACCTGGGTTACAACATTACTCCTGAGGATGAGATGTTGTTCTACAAGAGTGACATCAAGGAATATAAACCCGATTACATACTTCTCAATGAAAAGAGAAAGGAACTTATGATGGAGGGTAGTAATATCTATCCTTATATTGGTTCATACAAGGCCATAATAAATGCCATCAAGTTCTTTGGATACAACAACCTCAACATCATTGAATACTGGAGGAATGTGAATCCGGATGATGAAAACTTTGGTAAGATATATCACAGTTCAAAATACAGTCTCACAAACAAGGAGACATTAAGAATTGGTGCAAGAACAATCACACTTCCTAATAAGGATTACAAGAAGATAAATTCTCTTGCTCTTGTATATTCCATCAACAAACCTTTGAAAGAGAGGAATGAGATGGATCTCCCTCTTGTAAAGGAACAATTCACATACACCATTGAAGAGGCACTCATAAAACTCTTTGGATTAAGGAAGAAACTCAATAAGGAGTTTATGCCTGGCACCAGTAGAATCATTGATATTATTGGTGAGGCAAATTATTTTGTTTCATATGGTATAACAAAAATACACAACTCATCATGTATTCTTCCATCTGAAAAAAGATATACTGCTGATTTTGAAGTTACACCAGGTAAATACTTACATATAACAGGTGATGACGAACAGGAGGAATATTATGCATATGTAACTATAAAGAATACATCATTTGATCCTGTCACATTTGAAAACTGTGAGTTGAAATTCAATTGTATAGACAACCCTTTGTGTCTTCTTAATTCAGAATCATCAGAGATCAAGATGGGTGATAATAGTTTATCATTTGGAAATATTGACCAATTAGGTAAACCTGAATCAATAACATGGGATATTAAAATGTCTGATGACCAACTGGATGAAGACTTGATAAAGGTTGATATTGAAAAGTATTATAAAAAAGATTCATTTGCTCCACACAGTTCTTTTGATTATGGTTCACAGGGTTATACTGAAAGAACATTTGAACTTCCATTTATTGGTTATTATGATGTAACTTTAACACTTAATTATAGTAATCTTCCAGAGCCAATAAAAAAGACAAAGAAAAAGTGTATAAAAGTTGAACCATATAATATCAGTCTTCTTGGTTTCTATTATGATGCAAGAAATCTTCCTGAATCATTAAAATATGATATGGATGATAAATTAAGAAATTTCATTCAAGAACATATAAATTATCTGACAGATAATGCAAAAGATGAAAGACCTGAAAATAATACAGAATCTCAATTTTCAATGCCTAAAGGTACTAACCCTGGTCCATACTTCAATGACAACATTGATAATAACTGGATTATTTCAGATAATATCAATTTTGATATTGCACAACTAAAACCAATTGTTGATTATACAAGATATATCAAGAATGGTGTTGATGTAAAACCATTTACATGGTTTTTACTCACATATGACTATGGAAAAATAGTAGGTGTTAAGGATGAGGATAGAGTATGGACTATAATCAATAATTCAGCAGAAGAAGGTGATACAAAAACCTGGACTTGGACAGGTCAATATTTGACATTCTTACTTAAGAAGGAAGGAAACTATACAATCAAACTAACTCTTACAGATAAGAATGGTAATGTATATGAAGTATCCAGAAATATCATTGTTGTAAGTAAATCAGCGGATTATAAGTTATATCAGACATTCAAGAGAGAATATGATTATATGATTCAGCAGGATGAATTAAATGCTCTCAATGAATATTATTTGATTGATAGAGAAGAAACTGAATAACTTTTATCATAAATATATTATAATACATTCATAAAACAAATTGATTATGGAAGAAAACAAAAAAGACATTGTTGAACCTGTAGTTGAATCAACATCAGAAGACAATGCTACACCTGTAGTTGAATCAACACAGGAGAAAGATCAAGATGAAAATGAAACAGTTGATAATAACACTGAAACAGATCCAGAACCTGTTACAACAGATGAACCAACTCCAGAACCAGAACCAGTAGCAGAACCCACTGAACCAGAATCTGGTGTTGAACCAGTAGAACCTGTGGCAGAACCAGTAGTAGAACCTGTGGCAGAACCAGTGGGAACTGAACCAATAGTTTCAGAACCTGTTGTTACTGAACCTATCACAACTGACCCTGTTGTTACTGATCCCATTGTAACAGACCCTATTGTTACTGATGTACCAGTAGAAGACCCAACACTTGCAACAACTGATGAGGTTATTCCTGCACCTGTTGATGTTCCTGCTGAACAGACAGTAACTGATGACCCTGCAACAATAATTCCAGCAGAACCTGCACCTGTTGATGTACCAGGTGAAACCGTTGGTGCAGATGCAGCATGTGCTGATGGTTCATGTTCTGATTGTGGTTCAGATGCTTGTGTATGTTCACCAGAATCACCTGTAACTGTTGCTCATCTGTTTGGTACACTTCAGGAGTGTGTAACTATTATCTGGAGATTCCATCTTAAGACAAGAAAACATCATGTTCATGTTGACCTTGCTGATTTCTATGAGAGTGCTCTTGATAAGATTGACAACATCATTGAACAATACCAGGGTATCTGTGGTATAATTGAGGATCCTTTCGTTAACTGTATTGTAGGTGATGGTAAGGATGAGATTTCCTATCTCCAGGAACTTAAGGCATTTGTTGAAAAAAATAAGTGTATTATTGGTGGCAGCTGTGAAATCAATTCTGCAATAGATGAGTTCCTTGGTCTTATTGACACAACCCTTTATAAACTCACATCATTTACAGAGAGTGCAGTAAAGTCATTTGAAGAGTTCATATATGAGGACTATAATGAACAGTCAGAAGAAGAGTAAATCAAATACCTGATAAACAAAAAGAGAGAACTTGATGTTCTCTCTTTTTTTTTATACCTTTGCTGGTTCCAGGATCACATTCACCTTGTTTGCTCTCCAATTGGTTGTCACCACCTTTTGGTCAACCTCATTTGAACTGAAATCAAATTCAAGACCACTTACACCTGTAAATAGAAGGTCATCAAATGTAATCCTGTATAATGAACGGTTATAACAGTCCAGGATTTCCATACCTGGTGTTGCTGGAATAAACTTTGGATCTGGTTCTGCTGTATAGTAATACATAAAGAGGTCTGTCAGCATTGACCATATTATATATGCTGAATCCAACTGAAAGGTAATGGTCATAGATTTCTTCCATAAGAAGTCTGGAAAGAAGTCAGACCTTTTCAATCTTCCATAAGGAGTTCCTCTATCCACCTGTTCAATAGGATCATATTCAGCAGGGTTCACTTCAAGTTCAACAGACTTGATACTGTAATTGAGGAAATCAACAACTGTGGTACACATATTTCCCGGTATCCTGTTAAGGATTGGAGAATACTTATCCTCTATCTCCTTTGGAACAAACACCTTTGGAAAATTAAACTTGAAGTTATTATTTTTTCCGCTTAAAAAAGCCATACAATATTCAGATGATATATATTGTATTTATGAAAAAAGTGGTCATTCCAAAAGGAACAACCACTTATTCTTTTATAAATCAGTATTTAAGAAATCTTCAATCTGACTGTCTTCTTGACCACATCCACATTTTCAACCGGAAGTTCTACTTCCTGACCTACTGTGAGTTTGTCAATCTCAACAACCTTTGATGAGAGGAAGAATGTGATTCCATTGAACTCCTCAGAGAGGATAACCACACCATTGTCAAAGATGTTCTTTACAACACCCTTCAACTTATAGTCAGGTATCTTCTCAATGGTCTCCTTCAACTTATCCCAACCCTCTGACTTACTTACAGTCTGGGTGATGATAACCTTCTCATCACTAATACTGTCAATGTAGAAGTCAATAGAATCACCAACCTTAAGTTGACCACTCTTGAACTTGGCTTCTGTTATCTCATTCATTTCTGATACAGAAAGTAAAGTAGCAACACACTTGTCAATAAGGATGAATACACCGAAATGCTTGATAGATGAAACAACACCGGTAACAACACTACCCTTGTCAAGGTTGATGAGTCTGTCAAGAACACCAGGTTTGAGAGTATTGAGATATTCCTTGTGTGATACAATGATACTGTCCTTAATCTGATTGACAGGCATTACAAACAGTTCTTTATTAAGGAGATCATTGAAATTGTTGAGTGGAACAATATCTGACTCTGTACCAGGCATAAAACACCTGACACCCTTGATGTCAACAATGAATCCATTGAATACATTTGCATTATTGTACACAATCTCCTTCACAAGACCCAGATATGCTGATGTAGGAGTCTGGATTTCACTTATAAGTTCCTGTTTCAGTCTCTCTACCTGTGCTGCCTTTGAAGAGGCATCAGCATTGAGATGACCTCTGTTCTTTGTTACAACAACATCAATCTTGTCACCTACATTAACCTTCTCATTGGCATTTATCTCAACAAATACTGAATGCTTCTGTGAAAGAGCAATATCAGCTGTTGATTTTTCCTCATCATATCTGGAAATCTCACCCCTTCTGACATCTTTAAACTTACCAAGTCTCTCATATTCAACAATAGCATCCAGAACATCACCGGAGCATGACTGTGAATATTTCTTCATTGCCTCAACTACATAAGGCTTGTTACAAAGGATTCTTTCACCTTTGTGTACAGGAATTTCAACAACTTGGGAATTCAGGGGATCTGATTCAGAAAAGATTTCAATTCTTTGAGTTAAAATATCACTCATTATAATCAATATTAAAGTTCCAGAACGGAACAGTTAAACAATACAAAGTATTTATGAAAAATATTAAATAGTTTTCAGGATACCTTATAATATCCTGAAAACCATCAACTTATTTATTCATCAACCTCTGGTGCTACCTCTTCCTGGGTTGAAGGTTTTATCTCATCTTCAGGAATATCATTCTCACTGCGGTTGAACTCTTCCTCAACAGCATTGAGGTCTGCACCCAACTGACGGGTTGTAGCATTATCCTTCTGAATCTGACGGACAGCATTTGAAACTGACTGACCACAGTTTGCCCAACACTCAAGGAAAGTACGGGCTTCATAGAATCCCTTACCATTGAAGTCTTCCATAATACATCTCCAGAGACTCAACACACTTGCTGAACGGAGGATGATTACATTATCAAACTCCTTACTATTAACCCATGCCTTATTCTCCTCCATATTGCGGACCAGGACCATAAGGTTGACAGCACTCTTTGCAGTGAATGACACATTATGGTACAGATACTCAAGGAGCTGCTTGAACACCTTCTTACCCTTTGCAGGATTGATGGGTTCACCCTCCTTCTCTGGTTTTGGAGCAACCTCAATATGATACTCCTTGATGGTATCATTTCTGTATGCCTCCTCAAACTTCTTTGCCAACTCATCAAGAATGGGCTTGAGTTCAGACTGCTTGTATGAGAGTTCAGCAATCTTCTTTTCTGTCTCTTCTATTCTTGCATTGGTGGAATCAACATGACCCTTCTGAAGTTCATACTCCTTTGAACCTACACCGAATACAGTCTCTGCATTCTTCAGGTCTTTCTGATGACCAATCAACTCTTCCTTGATTGACTCAAGTTCAGTGCGGGTCTTCTGTAACTCTTCCACTCTCTTTACTGCATCAGCAATCTGCTCATCAGTAACAACTACTTTTACTTCTTCTGCCATTTTATTATTATTAAATATTAGAAATCCTTTACACTAAAAATAACAAATTATAATGATTTTATTAAAGACTCCTTGTCACTAAACAATTCATTATTTTTACAACTAACAATTGTCTCAGTATTGAGATATTTGCTTTCTTTAATAGCAACATCAAATTTCTCTACTGTGACAACAGTTTCATGGTCTATATTACTTATATATTTTCTATACCACATATTCTTAATGTGTCCGCATTCAATATGGTTCTCATACATGATCCATACCTTTTCTCCAATGCTTCTTTTAAATGTCACCTTCATATTACAATGATTTTAATAATTCTTCTTTTGTTGGAAACAATCTATCCTCATAATATTTTTCAGATACATAATCCAACTCATAATAAATGCTGACAGCCTTATTCTTATCTATATTGACATCATACATAGTCACGGTCTTTTCAACAGCCTTGTTTTCGTAAATGAGCCAAACCCTGTCACCAATATTAAATTTTATATTTACATCACACATAATTAAAACAATGATTTTTCTGATTCATTTTCTGTTTCACTGGTATCATTTTTAACCAATGTCTTTTCCTTATTATTAAAAAAATTAGATTTTATCAGTTTGAGTGCATTATCTACCTCATCCTTATTGATGGCATATGCCTCTTCAACTTCCCTGATACCACACTCATTGATTTCCATATACTTATTAAGGACATCATCTTCATAATATGTCCTGATGGTCTCCTTCTTCTTTTTCTGGTCAATCCTGGTCTTCAAGAAATCAGGGATACCACTATATCTCATAGCAAGCATTGCAACAATTTCAGAAGACATCAGAGGATCAGTATCCAGTCTGTTGATAAGTTCACACTGAATTGGGAATTGTGCAGAGAAAAGTCTTCTCAACATATAGGAATGTTTTCTCTTGTCATCCTTGGATACTGCACCGGAATTACGGTTACAATAACAATTCAATACTTCAAACAACTGCATACTTATCCTTTAATAAAACTCATATCATCATCGTCCTTGATTCCCTTCATCACATTACTCCTCATCTGGATACTGGTCTTGTAATCCTTGAACCTTGACTTGGAGAAGATAGTTTCCTTTGTAATCTTTGAAAGGATTGCCGGATTCTTTGCATTTTCAATCTCAATATCAGTTCCCATATTGGTGATGACATCTTCAGGAATACTCTCATCTGTCAATGATACAAGAGAGGTATTGGTCTTTATGTTCTCAAACAACATCCTCCTGGTGAACTCCTCATCATTTATCTTGGCAACATCATAAATGACATTACACAAGAGTTTAATAGTATCCTCCTGTCCATAGATGTGGTAATCAAACTCACAACCCAGTTTATCCTTGAACTGGTCATATATCTTCTCAACAGTCTTGGGACCAAGACCCTTTGCCCTGGTTTCCTCTGTTGCTGCCTTGTAATATACAGGGAATATGTTGTCTGATGTATCACCACCGACAATCTTCATAAACCTCACCTTCTCCGGATCCACCACTTCAATGTTCACTCCTTCAACAAATCTCTCGAATGGGTCATTCTCAATTGAGATTGTGAAATACTCATTGAACAGATTCTCCTGGGTGATCTGCCTGTTACTCAACTTCTTTATCTCCTTGTCTGATGTTTCAGACACCCAAAGTTTATTATTCACAGGACCATACTGAATGATATGTACACCATTAACACACTTCACCAACTGGTTAAGATCCCTGTCAGTGGAAAGTATGAGACTTGACTTACCTTCATTGAAAAGATATTCACTCCATGCATAAATCAAATCATCACCCTCACTTCTTTCAACCTGACTCACCTTCACACCAACAGACCTCAATGTGTCAGCAAAATTGGATATGACTTTGTTGAAATTATTCTTGTCTATGTCTTCCTGAACTTTCTTCCTGTTACCTTTATACTCCTGCTGAAGAAGAAGATCCTTTCTCCAGGAATGACTGTCCATAATAAACACAACATCATTGATGATTGGATTCACCTGTTTGATAACAGAACAGAAATCAACCATCAACTTCTTTTCAAAGGTATCCATATCCTTCTGTGTAGAGAGAACCTTTGACTTACCTCCCTGACGGAAAGTAGACCAAAGACTTCTGAAGAAGAAGTTATGTCCGTCTATAATTAATGTAAATCTTTTCATACAATATAAATATAACAAAATTAGTCAACATAATTGGTTAAAACTCTGATATTTGGTTTTTGTTCCCGTATCAGTTGAGGAAACAAAGCGAAATAATCATATATGTTCTTATCCAACTGGTTAAGTTCCTCCTTGTTGTTATTGAGAAACATACTTATGAAACTGATATAGTCATCATATGCAAAATCCAAAAGGAACTTTCTGTCAAGATATGAGTTGGGAATCTGACCATTACATATGAATATCCTGTTGAGCATATCTATTATTCTCTGTGAAAACATATCAGCAAGGTTGAACTCCATCTTATCAACATTATAGATATACCTCTTAATCAACTTCTTCTTGTCTTTCAACAGGAGAAGTTTATATGTCTTATCTATCTCTTCATCATAAGTGAACTTGAAAGTGATGTATTTGAGTTTCTTGAACATCCTCAATGAACTAATCATTATATTCATAATATCCTTATTCACATCCAGTTTCAATGAATCCTGATATGCCTGACAACAGATGAAGACATTCAAAGCATCAATCGCCGGAACATCCTTCCATACATCATCTTCAGTCTTATACTGGGGAAGCATCAGTTCAAAAGTATTTTCAAGACCAAGAACACAAAAGTCACTCAAAGGACAGAACAGGGTAATGGTATGTATCTGATTTATCCTTGATATTACATCATCTCTATCTCCTTTTGTGTAATATTCGTTTTTATCCATAAATATTTAATAATTATCTTTTGTAAAAATAACAAAATATGACAGGAATCAAAGACCTGAAACCCAGAAGAGGTGGACAATTCAAACAAGGTTATTATGAACCAGTCTATCCTCAAAAGTACAAGACCAATACAAAGCAGATTATTTATAGGTCTTCATGGGAGTTCAAACTGTGTAAATGGTTTGATCTCACACCGGAAGTATTGGAATGGGCGTCAGAACCTGTATCAATAAAGTACTTCTTTACCCTGGACAATAAAATGCACACTTATTATCCGGATTTCTATTTCGCCTTTCAGAAACCTGATGGCAGGATAGTGAAGTATATAGTTGAGGTAAAACCAACAACACAACTTCAGAAACCTGAAGAACCTAAAAGGAAAACAGTCAATGCTGTAAAGAATTACAATTACTTGATGGAAGCATACATCAAGAATACTTGTAAGAGGCAATATGCGAAGAAATGGTGTTCTGAAAATGGTTATGTCTTTGTTTATGTCACAGAGAAGTCCAACTTGAATTTTTTATAACTATTATTCTTATAATATACAAACGGGCCATTTCTCATAAATATTATACATAAGATAATTGTCTTTAATGCCAGCAGATAAGAGTTTAAAGGATCTGTCTAATGCAGTCTATAGGATTGCAGAGAATTCACCAAAGATTCAGAAGGATGTCAAGGATATCAGGGATGCTGTATGTGGTACAGAAGGTATCCTTGAGTCTTTACATACTATTGGTGAAAAGATTGATGGATCCCAGAAAAAAGATGTTCTGTCAAGGACATCAGGTAGGAGGACAGATCCTGGCTTGAACACAAAGAAAATCCTCAAAAGTACAAGTTCAATTACCTCCCTTCTCAAGAAAATACTTGGTAGTGTTGATTCCATTTCATCAAAGGGTGGAAGAAACAGAAGATTACATGCAGAGAATTTCAGAAGGGATGATGACAGAAGAGTCAGGAATGTAAAAGGTCTTGAATCATTGTCAAAATCTGTAGAAATTATAGAAAGACTCAAGAATATCAAACTCAAGGATTTCATCTTTGCAAAGAGAAAGATGAAGAATATAGGTAAGATAATGGGAAGAGCCTTGTCTATGTTCAGGAACTTCAAAAATCAAAAGGAAGTTGATGGTACAGTTGGGTTGGTCAACTCATCAATAGAGATAATGAATAAACTCAAAAAGGTATGGTTGATATCCAAACCTGCCCAGTGGGGTGAAAAGGCAATTGAAAAGGTATTACTTGGAGGTAAAAAGAATCCAAAAGGAGGTCTTCTTGGAATATTCAGAAAACTCAGTAAAAATCAAAGACACATAAAGAAAGGTAAGAAATCAATTAATGATATTCTCAAATCATGTGGATCATTCCTGTTGACATCTATGATTCTTGTTGGTATTGCTGCTGTCTCAGTACCTGCTATGTTGGGAGCTCTTCTTATGAAGGGTGTTGTGTGGTTACTTGTAGGAACATATAAATTCCTCAGTAAGTCTGCCAAATCTGTAACAAAGGGTTCTATTGTATTGCTGTTGATGAGTTCAAGTGTAATCACATTTGCTCTTGGACTTGGAGTTATGGCAATAGCAACAAAACATATGAGTTGGAAACAATTTGGAATGATGATGGCAAGTATTGGTGCCCTTGGTACAACAATGGCAGTACTTGGTATTCCTGTTGTTGCTGCCCTTGCTGCTCTTGGTAGTTCTGTATTGTTACTGATGGGTGCATCCCTTGGTGTATTTGCATTATCTCTTTTGGCATGGAGTAAGGTTGATGCAAAACCGGCAATGAATAATATCAAGATAGCCGTCAATGGATTGAAGGAAGTGTTTGGTCTTGATTCAAATAAAAATGAAGGTGAAAAGAAACCATTTCTCAAAAAACTTGCCGGAGGAGTTATGGATATTGCTATGGCAGTTCTTAACTTTGGTAAGATGTTCCTTACAATGGGAACATTACTTCTTACTGGCGCTGCATTAGGATTGTTGTATAAAGGTATAAAACCTTGGTCAAATTTTGATGGAAGAAAAGCCGCTGGAAATATCAGAACTGCCATCAATGCTTTGAAAGATGTGTTTGGTCTTAATGAAGTAAAGGGAGATAACTCTAGTAAATTAAAGGGAATAGGTGGAAGTATCCTTGATATAGGTATTGCAATATTACAGGGTGGAAAGGCACTTATGCAACTTGGTACAATTGTTTTTGCAACAGCAATGATGGACATTGTAAGACTTACAATGATACCCTGGATAAAAGATTTTGATTCCAAGAAAGCAGCAACAAATATGAAGACTGCTATTGATGCATTGAAAGATACCTTTGGTCTTGAAGATAGAAATGGTGAAGATATTAAGTCAAATGCAAAAGGTGGATTGAATGATTTGATAGGTCTTGCATCTTCAATATTTCAGATGGGTTCAACATTTGCCAGGATGGGTACACTTGTCTTTGCAACAGCCATGATGGATGTTATAAGACTTACATTGATTCCTTGGAACAATTACAATCCAGTACCTGCTATTGGTAATATGGAAACTGCCGTAAAGGGATTGTCTGAATGTTTCGGATTGAGAGAAAACAACCAGAGTGTAAAAGACAGTATTCTTGGTTCTATTTCAGATTTGTTCTCACTTGGTTCAGGTCTTATCAAGATGGGTGACACATTTGTCAGGATGGGTACACTCCTTATTGCTACCGGAGCAATGAATAAGATTAAGGACAACCTTATGGTTTGGGAAAGTTACAAACCTACCAATGCAATAACAAACATCAGAACTACTGTTGACAGTCTTCTTGATGTATTTGGTCTTACAGGAATTAAGAGAATGGAAGATGAGATTAATAATGATTCTTCTGGTAGATTTGGAAAGGTACTTGGAAAGATTGGTAATGCTCTTGCTAAACCATTTGAATTAGTAACCTCTTTGGCTGATACAGCTGTAGCCGCTGCTGAAGGAGGAAAGTCAATGTTGAAGATGTCAAGTATCCTTAATGTTACATCTACAATGGCAACCATAAAGGGTACACTTGAATCATGGGAAACATTTAATCCATCAAAGTCATTGGAACCTTTTAACAAGAGTATCCGTAGTGTTAATACATTGGATATTGAAAAGGCATCAATAATGATTGACCTCTTCAAGTCATTCACTAATATTAAACAGAAACCATTTGACAAGTTTACAATGTCTGTAAATAAGTTTTCAGAATCTTGTGCTGAACTCATTGAAGCTCTTAATAACTTCAATGGTAGTAATATCAATAGTGTAGAAATCACAGATAAAAATAATGATACTGTTATCACAAGAACTGAAAATGTCAATATCAATAATCCAGAATCTTTGGCCCAGGCAATTGCAAAAGCAATCAAATCACTGCCTGTCAATGTTGAGACTAATATGTCTGATATCAGGTTGGTTGTTGATGGTGTATCAGGTAAAAAGGTTGTACTTTCATTAGAATAATTTTTTTGTTATATTTAATTTATACTATAGTTTTATAATTATGAAGATAAGTGAAGACAATTACGAAGAGCAGGTCCGCAAAGAATTTGAAACTACTCAGGAAAAATCAGAAGAAACCAATGTAGTTAAGGATCTTGGTAGGGTTCAACTCAATAAGGATATAGATGATCCAGACCTTGACAGAATCAAGGGTTCTATGGATTATGTAAATATTCCTCTTGATACTCTTCCAAGTGGTGGTAGATTCTATCCAGAAGGAACACGAATTCTTATTCGTGCTGCAAGAGTTGGTGAAATCAGAGAGTTCTCAATCATTAATGAGGAAGATCCAAAGGACATCAGGGATAAAATGACCTACATTGTTTCACAGTGTACAAAGGTTTATTATGGAAATACCCCTGGTCATTACAAGGATATTCTTGAGGATGACAGGATTGTTCTTGTGTTCAAGATAAGGGAACTTACCTTTACAGATGCAAGACAGAGTATTAAGATTCCTGTACCAGAAGGTTCATGTCAGACACCTGGTTGTCATCCACAGGAGACTGTTGATTTTGATTCAAGTAAACTTGAGTTCTTACATCCAAGTGAAAAACTTGAAAAGTATTATGACCCAGTTGAGAGATGTTATAACATCCAGACTAAGAGTTTTGGTACAATCAAATTATATCCTCCTACAATTGGAGTGACATCTATTGTTGCTGATTGGATAAGAGAACAGCAGAGAGAAGATAAAAAAATTGATGCAGCTCTTACTGATATTCTTCTTTATACTATTAAAGATTGGAGGACATTCTCATCAAAACAGATATTTCCAAAGATTACCGAGATGGCAGGATGGTCAACAGAGAAGTTTGCATTGGTTCTCAGACTCAAAGATGAAATTACAGTTGGTATTGAGTTTGAAATAAAAGAAAGATGTGCTCAGTGCGGAGGTGAGTTGACTATCCCAGTTTCCTTTCCCGAAGGATTCAGATCCTTATTTGTTCCGACAATTTCTGATCTCGGAGACGAACTTTTATGATAATATTGTAATTGCTATGGAAAAACTCCATATGCAGTGGGATGTTATAATGAGTTTGAATTTCTATGATTTCCAGAATATCCTTGACAGTTATACAAGGATACTTGAACAGAGAAAGGAAGAAGAGGAGGCAGAGATGAAGAAACAGGGTTATGATGAAAAGACTATGAACCCTCAAAATCTGATGAGTCAGGCAAAAAAGAATATGCCAAAAATGCCTACAATAAATACTCCAAAGATAGGTTAGCTGATCTGATGACAGAAACAGTTTCGGGGCCCGCAAGACATAGAATCTTTGCGGGCCCTGTTGTTTTATATGGTAAATTCAGATGTTAATTATTATGTACATTACCAAGGTCTTTGGTGGTTTTTCTTTCTTTTTCTTCCTCACCTTCAACCTTACCTATATATTCCATAGTATCAATATCAACAACCTTACTGTTCATAGCATTACCAAGATTCTTTGTAACAACTGTTGCCTTTTCCTTATCATTAAGGTATCCATATATATTACCTATATTCAAAGCATCAGCTGCTTTCTTTGGAGGAATACCTGTTGATGCAGATATACCTGTTACAATTTTTCTCAATGCATCATCCATTGCTGTCAGTTCCTGATTCTTTTGTGAAACAGAACCTAATGCAAAGTTATTGACAACTGTTGTCTTATAGTGGTCATCAACAGCAACAGAAGCATCACGTCTGATATAATCCCTGTAATCATTGTTATTTACATTACCCAGGACACTCTTATCGAACCACCTTCTGAAGTTTCCATCAATACCAACAGTATTTTTTCTGTCACCCCAACTACTATTACTCAAAGAATCTTTCAGACTCTGGTAGTTACTTATTTCACCAGGTTTGATTTCATTGAAATTCTTATTAAGTACATACTTCCTCAAGTCTTCAAATGGCAGGAAGTTGATTACACAGTTACCATAAGTAAATGTGAATTTTGTTTTTCTTGCCTCATTATTAGGTAAATTTGAAACACTGTCAAACAATCCACCGGTTTCATTAGGAACAATCTCACAGTCAAAGAACTTGAACTCAATTGCTGATACATAATTAAGGGCAAACTCTGCAATAGGAAACAAATCACCACTGTCCTCAACATTTGGGTTATTGATAGAGTTCTTGAAGTTCCTGATGTCATGTACAAAAATAGAACAATTGAATCTCCTCAAATTGATAGGTACTCTCTCCCTTCTGTATTGTCTGTCATAAGCTGCATTGAAATACTTGTTAAACATTGATGTGACCCTCAAATCAAGAAACTCCATACATTCAATTGAAATCTTGTCATCTCCAGAACCCATATAAGGATCCTTTATTTCAAAATATTTATTATATGCTTCATCAAGACCGGTTATTGACTGGAACACATAAGGAGTTTCATTTATGAGTTTTTTCATATCCCTGGTGAATCCCAGCATATCATACACTGTCTGGGGAATTTCAAACAGTTCCCTGGTATTTCTTGTTTGGGGATCTACATAATCTGAAGAAGGAAGACTGCTGTTTCTTGTTACACTATTTACATCCCTGTTCTGATAATCCTCAATTGTTGAAATATTATCTTTTGTATTCTGTAAATCATTTATCCTATACTCTTTTTTTGTATAATCATCATTTTCAAGTTCTTTCTTTGCCTGAAGATAATTATAACATAAACTATTTGGTGCAGGATTGTTTTCAGAACCTATTGTACCATCAGGATGTGTACCAAATATATCATTTTCTTTTTTTCTTAAATCTTCATTCTTTTTATTAATAATATCATTTGCACTATTGGCAGATTTGATATTTTCTATATTTGCCTTTGTTACAAATGCAATCTTTTTGATATATGAATCCAGGTCATCCTTGTTTATCTCTTTTTTCAAACTCTTTTCTTCATTTTCTAAATCCTTCAATGAAGGGAGTTTAAATGTGGCGGTGGTGGATTTTTTATTCACTTCCTTCTTTTCACCTGAAGGACTGTTGTACATAGAGTCTGTACCTTCCACCAAAGAAACAAATTCTGCCCAGACATTGTTTATTGAATTCTTGACATCATTCAATACACTGTCATCAACTGTTGTTTTGAGTTTATCTGTATTACTTGAAAGTGTTGATTTGTAATCATTCAATGATTGTTTGATGTCCAATGTTTCGGATTCTATGCTGTTTTTCTCATTTTCAATCTCTTTTTTCAATTTTGCATACTCTTCAATTTCCTTCTGGTATGTCTCTTTTAATGCTTCAACATCCTTCTTTTTATTTTCATGTGCAGTTTCAAGTTCCTGCATTTCTTCTTTCTCTTTTGCAATCTGCATATCTATTGCTGCTGCTTCAGAACCAATCTTACATTTTACAACACGGTTTGGATCTGGTTGTGGTGAGAATTGAGAGGTTTCACCTTTATAATCAGTAGCAATCCTGGATGATTCAATACCATTACTGATAAGAGCATCCCTTACTGTCTCAACTCTTCTTTTTGACAAGTCTATATTATGTTGACTGGTACCAACCTCACTTGCATAACCAGTAAGTTGTATGGAACTGTCAGGTTGATTATTCATTGATTCAACAAGTTCATTTATCTTTGTGTTCTCACTGGGACTGATAAAATCCTCATCATTACCAAATAAAATATCCTGTTCATTCTTGAATGAGTTCAGAATATCACTGTAATCATCAAGAATACTTCTGTCAGGAGTACCATTACCCAAATCTGTAACACCAAAGTCATCTGTATATGTACCTATTGAAACCTTATCAACCATATAAATATAATCAGCAGCACCATAAAGAACATTGTCTATATAGTGTTTATCCCATAAACCATAACCAGGTCTCCTTCTGTTGTCAGTACCAAATGGATTCTTTGTGTCTATTGTCAATATTTCATATGTACTTGGGTTACCCAAAATATCAATGGCATTGACCTGATTAAGTTTATTCTCTATACTTTTTGCAATTTCTGTATTTGTTCCATCTGGTGATCTCAAACTGTCTGTAAATTCCTGTTCACAAAGAGAATAGAACAATGGAGAATGAAGTTTGTCAATATCAAAGGTAAATCCGGTAAATATCGGATCCTCAATACTGTTCCTTGAATTTTGACAATACTTGGTCAAAAGATTATGTGTATTCAAAAATTTTATGTCCATAGTCTTTACTCTGTTACTATTATATTTTCTATGATGTTTTCTTCTTTATATTTATCTATCGCCTTTTTTGCAAGTACATATTCATCCTTGAAACAAGGTTTGTACTCAATCCTGTTAAGACGTAAGTTCATCTTAAGATTATTGTCATTGGAATCATAATCAATTTCAATCTCTGTTACTACATACCATCCAGATAATGCTCTGTTGTAAATGACTTCGGGCCATTTGGTTTTCCACTGTCTTGGATTCACTGCCTCAATGATACCCTCATCTTCAAACTGAATTATGTTGTCATTCTTTGCCTGTTTATATTTAACTGCATCCCCGGTGTCATAATCTTTAATATCCTCTTTTGATATTTCCTTCTGGGAATACATATTCTTGTCAAATATATCAACCCACACCCTACTGAACTTTGTGACAGAAGGATTGTAATTTTGGAGTTTTACCTTCAATCCACACATCTTCATACACTTCATCTGGTATCTGTTATTCACCTCTGCAAAGTAATACTGCTTGAAAGTGTTGGATGTGTCAATGTTTCCGAAGTTATTGAATGACTCTACATTGGTCATATTGTCAACACTTGCCATATTACCATTGATATAGTTCTCATTTGTCATCTGCATCAGGTTGAGAGGTATATATGATTCCTGTGTAGGTTCATCAGGGATGGACAATATCTTCTGTGATATAACATCTCTCTTTAGATTATCAATAGGTCTTATGACAAAATCACAAGAACTGAACCCCCAGTTACCAACATTGGAATCACAATATCTTGCATGTGTCTTGTATCCATCAGATAATGATGAACTGGTGTTTGTTATCTCCTCATATGATTCTATATAATTTGACCATCCGTCAAACAGTTCATCATTTGTCAGGAAGTAATAACTCAACTTCTGATATTGATTGTTCAGTGGGTCATCATCCTTCTTTAAAGGAAGTTGATTCTCTGTTGTTTTCTCATCCTTGGTGGGATCAAACTTTGGGATTTCCTGGGGTGGATAACATTTGTATATCATAGCTGGAGTGTCTGTCTTACTTCCACCATGTGAAAGAAGTGAATGACATTCCACAAAATTCAATACATTGTACTGGTCAATGAATGATGTGAAGAATGTATTTGGTGAGTAACAGGCATGTGCTGTGATGTCTTCCATAAAATCAAAGTATGTACCTGTCTCATTATTTCTCCAGGTCATATTGTCCAGGGTGTTACTCTTTGTAAAGTTAGTGGCAAATCCAAGACCTGTCCATACTGCGAGATTGAACAATGACTGTATTGCTGTACATTTACCTCCACACCATGCTTCCTTCCTGTATCCATAAGGTATGTTCAATTTACCATTCACCCTATATCTGAATCCGCTGTTTCCTACCTTTCTTATATTTGTAAGTATGAAATCCTGACGGATTGGTTTATAATAGAGTTCATCACCCTGACCACCTATATGAACCTTGATGATTGCACCGGGTTTAGGTACATTGGTTGACAACATTGAATTGGAACTGTCCATAAAATCAAATGACAAAACAGGAAGAAATCCTGTGTAGTCCAACTTAAATGTACATATATCAACCTGGTTGATCAACCAGTCATTGATAGAAATCAACGGTATCCTGTATGCATACTTGTAAGGGATGTTATTGGAATCGTGTATGAACTTCTCATTAAGTATGAACTCACTTACACTGATGGCAGGTTCAACCAACTGAACCGAATTAATTCTGTCTCCAGTCAGTTCAGCATACCTATTGTTGTCATCTATTCCACCTATGGGAAATATTTTATTATAAAGTGTATTTAAATCCATATCCTTATCCTACTCTATATCTTTGACCATTGACAGTTACATAATCACCACTTCTGACATTGGCATTTGCAACAAATACTTTCAGTGTCTGTCCATTTACATCTGTTACCTGAACAATAGAACCATTCTCTGTCCTCATAATATTATCAACAAAACTTTCATTTTCTGTTGCCTTTCCCTCAAAACAATCTTTATCCAGGTCTTCGGTGTAATATGTATACCAGTAGAAAGCTGCATATGCTTCATCAATTTTTGTCAGTATTGTACCTACTGATTTGTTATGAAGCATAGTAATGCCACCTTTATTCTTGTGACTCTTCTTTGATGCTTTCTTGATAATCTTACTCTTTATTTTCTTCATCAAATCTCCAAGAGGGAATAACAATGGTGACAATGATGAATAATATTTATTTCCAGTATGATCCAGGTTAGGATGGAAGAAATGCCAACCTATGAATTTAATATCACAGTCCATTGGTTTTCCATCTGTCAAATCTGAAACATTTGTAGTTTTTCCAATCTCTTTTATTATAGGAGATTTGTAAGCAACAACAATATCACCTTTATCATCAAGTTCATCAATCACAGCTTCAATCTTATCCCTATCATAATCTCCAGATGCACTGGTAATCTGTGAAACAAGATTTCTGGCATTCTTATCTGTTGTACTTATACCCTTTAACAAACTTTCTGCATCCTTTATATATCCTTTTTGTTTATCTTCAAGTTTTTCATTTTCAAGATATTCTTCAAGTGCTTCCAAGGTGTGTTCATATTCTTCAGTGTCACTGAAATATACAGGTGACAACATATTGGTTAATAATTTACGGGCTTCTGATATATTTTTACTAAATGCATCAATAATTTCTTGTATCAAATTCATCAACCATTCAAGACCAATCATTCCCATAAGTTGTTTGATAATTTCATTCAGGTTATATAAACCATTTATCATCAACCTGGCAATCTTATTGATGTTGTTGAGAATATCAATGATAAGGGTTATAATATCCTTGATGAATTTAAATATAGTCTTGATGTCCATCAAGAAGTCAGAAATCTTATATGCAGGATTTGGAACAACAGAACCAATGTCAGATGGCATAGCAACTTTAAGAGAACAGCATATCAATTGAGATCCCAAATTTTTACACAATTCCTTGATGTCATTGAAGTCCTTATTAATTGCATTACAACAATCATCAATGAACATATCACAAGAACCACCATTCTGGAAAAATCCCTTTATTTCGGCAATACAGTCTTGATATTGTTTCATCATTGACTGCCAGTCTGATTTAAGTGCGTTACTTCTGTAACCTGCCTCTTCCCAGAACCTATCCAGTTCTTCACCAATAATATCCTTGAGTTTTGATGTCTGCTTTGCTTTCTTGACCTTATTCCTGTATTTCTTCACTTCCTTTATAGCAGATCTCATCTCCCTCTTTGACAATGTACCCTGGGCAGCCTTATTGTCAATGTCAGTCCTCTTCATATAGAGTCTGATATCCTCTCTCTGTTTTTTTATGTCCTCATCAAATTCCTTCAGGAATTCTTCATAATTTTCTGCACTGTAGTTCCTTTCCTCTTCAGGAATTTCACCCAACTCTTCAAGTTCCCTATATGCTTCATTGGTCAAAGCATTGTATTGTTTGTACATATCTTCAGGAGTCATTTCAATATCACTCCTTATCTTATACAACATTGATTCAAAATCAATAGGAGGAAGTTTGTCCAGACCAGTCCTTACAATAACAGACTGGGTAAGAACCCCTGCAAATACAGCAACAACTTTACCAATACTGAAATTCTTTATTACAGTATCAAGAGATGCTGCAACAGCAGATGTAATTTCTACAGTCTTTTTGTTTTCATCCTGATATATGACTTCCTGAGATATTTTCTGGGCACCGGTTGAAACAGAACTCAAACCAGTAACATCCTTGAAACCGCTGTCAACAATGTTGTTCAGTTTTGCCATCTTTTCACGGAGTTCCTTAATGAGAGTCTCAACCCATTTGTTTGCATCTGAAAGACCACCATTGATAGTATCTGCAACACCCTGGACAGCACCCATTGCCTGGTTCTTTTTATCTGTCACTTTCTGTTTTGCCCTGTCTGCTGAATTCAGTTGTTTGAATCCATCACCTGTCCATTCAAGTTCATCTTCACTTTCCTTTCCAAGAATCATTGATACTGTATCAGTCAGTTCTGAAACCATATCAAGTGTGTTTTCTCCAAGACCCATTGTTTCATTGATAGCATCCTGGGAAACAGTATTTAATCTATTGGTAATATTTGAAAGAGAACCTGTGATACTGTTCATCTGTGTCATAAGGTAGTTGGTAGGTATGTCTGCATAACTGTCCAAAAGTTTATCCATATCATCAGACAGTTTCTGAACCAATGCTGACAAATAAACAACATCACCTACGACTCTTGTTATGAAATCCTTTGGTTTAGGCATAAGAGATATGAACTGCATTGTTTGTGCAGTAACACACATTATCTTTATGCTTTTTCTCATTCCAGAGTTAATAACATCCATACTTAACTACCCCATTTATAATTTACAAGCAACTCATTCTGTGCATTGTCAACAACCAGTGTATTGTGAGTGTCATCAACAACATACTGACTCAATATGAGTTTGTGGAGATCCTCCTCACAGAGTTTGTTCCATATTCTGAAATTGGTGAGATGGAGGTTACCACCCTTGAGACCACAGTATCCGTCAACACTGAATGTACCAAGTTCATTTGGTGTACATCCTATCTTAATGATTTCACTGTGTGAATTGTTGATGGTATCACTACCCTTCACTTCATATAACCACATATTTGACATACCTCTATTCAATCCAAGTACACAGAAGTACCACTTGGATTCAAATGATGAGAAACCTTCAAAGTTATAGTCATAATCCTTTCCATTAAGTCTTACAACCATCCTGTCAGGCATCTGTATGATTTCAAATCCATCACCGGCATACACACAGGTATTTGCCTCATAACATATAAGTTTACCACATGACTGGACTTTCATCCTCTCATCATAAGGAACATTGATGTCCACAAACAATTTTCCTTTATCAATACCTGAAATCCTGTACCAACCTTTGAGACCAGATACCCTTGAAATTTTGATCATATTTCCAGTGTCAAGAAGTTTGTCCCAGGACTTGACCTTCAGTCTGGTCATATCTCCATTGGCAACAACAGAATCTATCATTACATTTTCAGATACATTCTTCATATTGGTAGGTCTGAAAGCGAATGTGAACATTCTTTCATCATCAGATGAAAGACCTTTGTTCCAGTATTCAACAGCAACCTCACCCCTACCAATGGTTGAAAGATTGTAATATTGTTTTGCCACAACTGTCCAGTCACTGTATATGTTCTCTTCAACAATCCTGACATTCTCATGGAGAATCCTTCTCAATGAATCCTGACCCTGTTCAATCATACCAACATCATTGAGTTGGTTATCCTTTCTGTTGTCAGCAATCTCATCCTTCATCTCTTCCTCAAACTTACCTTCTGCTGAGAATATGAGACTCTCTGTGTCCTCCATAAGGTCATCATTGTCAAACTGTACAGACTTCATCTCCTGGTAAGGTACAAGACTTACTCTCCAATATGATGCGACATATCCGAAGTCATCCGGGTCAGATACAGAATCAACCATATACATCTTATTCATATAGTTGCTGAAGTAGAGATAATCATGGGGATCAGGATGTGAACCGGCACCAAATACTTTCCAGAACTCTGACTTAACTATGTGACACTCCCACGAAACTGGATAGTCTATCATCATTGAATTGAACTGAAGTTCCCTGGTTGGAAGATTATTATCTGGTACCAAAACTTTTACATTCTGCTTATCTATAACCTTTTCTATACTATATTCTTTTAATACCACATCTCTACTCTTTGCATTTGGTTCTGTCTTAAAATAAAGAACACAAAAACCAAACATATTAGATATAAGTGTAGACATCTGGTTATATATATTTAATGACTGACCAACAGAATAAGGATTAAATAAATTACTACCAGTACCCTGGTTATATACAATCTGTGGTGTAGATGTACTTTTATTCCAAAAACATTCTGGAATAGGACTTTCTGTATCATTAGTATAATCCACATCAAGAGAAATACTCTCAATATTATTCTCATTTAATTCTCCAGGACCAATTGGTGTGAACTTATATTGGATATAAACTTTATTATCATAAATCTTAACACCAAGAAGATTCTTGTTAGTTAAAGATTTCCAGTCACTCCACAATATTTTATCAGAAGAATATCTAAATTGTTTTTCAAAATAAGTATCTTCTGTTTCAGAAGTAATCACACAGGTAACACCAGATATAGATTTTATACCAGTGTATTCCATTATATTGGATTCTATAGGATTCTTACTCATCAATGTATATACATTATATAGATATTTATGAAAAAAGTGGCATTTACACACCACCTTTTATCTTGTTAAGTATTTGTTCTACACAATAATTAAAGTCTATTGAAAAGATTTCTAAATAGTTCAAATTATTATTTCTTGCAGTTTCTCTTTTCTTAACATCTCTTACTGTCCAAATATTGATAGCAGTCTTATAAAAAACACTTGTTTTAGATTTTTCTTTTAATATTTCAAGTTTATTTATATCATCAATATTATTTACATCAAATGGATGAGTTCCATGTGTCCAATTTCCCTGTATTTCAATATATAAATCATAATCAGGTAAATAAAAATCACAATTATATGGATACATTTCAGAAACATATTGATGAATATATTTAATATTATTTTTAGATAAATACTCAATAAGTTCATTTTCTATTTTTGATGTATTAAATGTATTATGTTTTTTCTTTGTTACATATCTTTTTATTTTTACATCTTCTAACTCTGAAACATTTTTCACACCATATTTTTTAATACATGTATTTTCTCTTTTCTTTATTTTTTCTTGAATATGAGATTTATATTCTTCTGAATTACATATCAATTTCATTATTTCAGATTGTCTATCTCTATATTCTTTATTCTTCATAGGATTATCAACACCATAATGTTCAATATATGTTTCTTTTATTTTCTCCTTTACATCATCACTTTGAAACACACTCTCAACCCCATATCTTTTAAGATTTGTTTGATGAAGTTTATCAATAACATTTTCATCTGTTGTTGCACACTTTGAAGAACAATGATTCCAATATCCAAAATTCAAAGTCTTGAACTTACATCTATTACCACATACTGGACAAATCCCCAATTTTAAATCAGGGTCATCCATAAAATAGTGATACATCTTTTGGATTAATGTGAAATCTTCTGGAAAATCAATTCTACATATATCATCATATATATCAGGAAATCTTTTGATGAATTGTTTTTCCTGGCAGTAGAACCTGCCTTTTGTCTTCAAGAGATTGAAGACCTCTTCTTTATTCATAAATATATTGTTATTATTTTATAACAGAGCAGATGATGATGTTTGGCGACTAATCATCTGCTCTTACTATATTTATGAAAAAAGGAGGTCTCCAGACCTCCTTAAATATCTAATTTCAAGTCATATTTCCTCAATACATCACCAAACCCGAGTCCTTCCACTCTCCTCAGGAAAACATCTTTCTGGTTATTGAATATAGGTTGGTTGGCAAGGAATCCCCTACTTGTTATCTGATACAGTTTTCTGAAATGATAATTGATGATGTATTTCACGAACTTGTTGTACAGATCAACCAGTCCTGCTTTATCAGGAACAATGTAGTTATCTTCCAGGTAGAATGTCTTGTTGTTGAGTTTCTGGATAAGTTCACTCATACTGTTGATTGAATCAACCTCACTCTTTCTCAACAGTGTTGTAAGGTTGGCGGTCTTCAGACTCATTGAAACCTTCACATTGATGAAGTGTTCCTTGAGGAAATTGATGTCATTCTCGAATATCTCCCTTATCTTCACCTTATATGTAGTCCTGTCACCCTGGGTGTATTTCTCAAGGAGGACAACCTTAACCGGTAAAAGGAATTCAGGTTCATTGGGGGATGTGACCAGAGCATAACACTCTGTACCTATATTATATGTCCTGACCATTACTTGTCTTCTTTATCTGAAACCTTCCTGATCAGTCTCATCAAATCCTTCTGACTGCTTGACTTGAATCCGGATGAAATTTCACTTGCCGGTGATGCACTTGTAGTATCCACAACACTGTCCTTGTCAAGTGCAAGTTTCTCATATTCATCACTGGCATTCATAATATATGTGGTCTGTGCCTTGACCAGATCAATGAATGTACCCTGGAGTTTACCGAGTACCTCAAAGAGTTTGGGATTGATGTCACCAAGCTCAATATTCTCCATAAGAATCTGTATTGCCCTCTGACTGACCTCCATCTGGTTCATAATATTACCCAGGGTCATAGCATCCAGGTTCACCTTTGCCTTGACATATTCATTCTTTGAGATGAAGTTGTCTGAAAGATAAACTCTCAAAAGGGATTCCATCACATCCTTTGCTTTTTTCCTGGACTGTTCCAGAGTTATCATCTCTCCCCTGGATACAGTGGATGGGACTCTACTGAAACTCAATGTCTGTGAATCAATATCGTCTGTCAGGTTGATGTCATTGTCTGTCAATAAATCAGCAATACTGTTCCTGATTATCTCTTTATTATCGTCTGATGTATCCATTTATATAGTTTTAATCAAAATACTGCCTAATACTTTTCATCATGCTGTCTATTTCCTCAAACTCTTTCTTTATGAAAGTTCCGGTTACAGGTTGAGTCATCTCCTCTATTTCCTCATCAGTTATGATTCTTCCTTCATATGTCTTGGAAGTATCCTCAACCTTCTTTTTATGTCTGAAAAAATTAAACCTCATATAGTTATTTATGAAAAAAGGATGGTATCAACCATCCTTTCAATCAATTAAGTTCTTTATGATATACTGTTCATAAGGTTCTATGACACCTTTTCTCATCAAATCCTCATATTGTTCATCAGTCCACATCTTAAGGTTTTCAGGCCATTCCTCATCAAGTATCTGCTTGAAGAATGGGATGTATTTGAGTTTGGCACCATCCACAAATCTTTCATCACCAATTGCAACAGTCTTTGCAATTTCAGGAAAAGACCTGTAGAAGTTCATCCATTCCCTGTCTGAACGCTTGAGTGAAGGGACTCTTATCCTCTGATGACCCCTTCCTTTTGCCTGCCAGGTATTCCTATATTTACTGTCATCAGCAGTGAGTTTTTGTCTTATGGTATCACAGTCTTCCGGTGTCCAATGTTGTTTCTTATATTTCTTCTGGTCATCAGGAACACTGTAAGGATACTCTTCTGCTTCAACAATCCAATAAGGAGTCCTCCAATTATCCCTCTCCTTTCTGATTGCTTTGCGGATAGTCTCTTCAAGAGGTATGAAATCATACCATCTTGCATATTCTTTAGTATCTGTATACCTCCTTACAGGATTGTCTCTGTGTCCTTGAGGTGTTACCACTGAATGAAATCTCATCCATCTACCTAAAGACCTGTGATTAGGATCATGATGTGGATTGGGTTTTTTCATAATGATGTTTTGGATTTAAATACATTTTCAGCATAATGTTCAATACTTTCTATATTTCCTTCCGGGTTATGTGCCATAATAGCATCCGGGACAACTCCCCATTCTTTAGAACCATCAGCATAGTATATTGTATAAGTGATGGGATCCAAGGGTATAGCAGTTTCACAATTACATCCAAAATCAATAATGTACTTTTTATCAAATGCTTTTGAAAATGAATATAATGTTGGATGTTCAAATACTACTACTGCCAACCGATTGAGATCAAGATAAGTTTGTGTATATCCCCTTCTTAAAAGTTCTTCTTTGACAGCAACAGAATATTTAGAATTTTCCTTTTTGATTTCATCTTCTGACATATGAATATTACCACACATCAAACATATCAGGAAAAATATTATTGAAAGTATTATAAGAATCATATTATATAATTATTACTCAGCACAAGCTGCTCTGCAATACTTCTTAAGTTTCTCAAAGGCATCCTTATATATCTTGTTTGCTGTATTGACGGGAACTTCCAGTTCATCAGCAATATCCTGCATTGAGTTATTGTACTTCCAGACTATCTTATCTTTATCTGGGTTAGGAAGTCTTTCTGAATACTTACCAAGATGAAGTTTCATTTCCATAGCAATCCTTCCATTAACATCAAGAGTCTTTAATCCTTCCTTGAGAATTTCCTCCCTGTCAACATCAAAGACCGGATCATCCACTTCTCCAAGTGTATCATAGTTGTTTGCATCAATTGAACAATATTCTATCTTTGAGTCTTCAATTCTCTCCTGTCCTTTCTTGAAACCTTTCATATGGTTTGCCGGGATATGAACCAATGAATCTTGTCTGTTCAAATAGTTCAACATATATCCTCTGACTGACATTGCTGATGATTTCACAAAACTGTCATTCTTTGCAGGGTCATATTTCTTTTCTGCTTCTTTCATGCCTATCACTCCTTCAACCAGAAGTGTTTCAAAATCGGCACCGGTTTTATTTGCAAGGTCAGTGGCAACTTTCACCACATAAAGAAGATTTTGATCTGTGAGTGAGGCATTATTCTTTTTTGCGATTTCCACAGCCTTTCCAAATTCATTGTACAATTTACTATCCATACTAAAAATTAAACTGATTTACTTGTATAACTGAATCATTATACCGTATTACAAATATAATGAAACTTTACCAAAAATCCAAATTTGGCAAAAATATTTAACAGATTAAGACATCTTGCTCTCACAAGATGTTCAATCATTAAAGGTTATCTTTGAATGTCTCAATGTTTTTCTGGACATTAGATATGTTTACAGGTAGGAATTTCCATTCCTTTGCCACACATGATATATTGTGTTTTTCAATATCCATCATATCATCCAGACCATGAAAACAATATGTACCGGTTGATTTACCAGGCCAGTCTGAAAGAGGAAGATAAGTGAGTACAGAATCCAGTTCATTGACTGTCATGATTTGTTTATTCTCAAAATATATCTTCTTCTTGAATTCCGGGTCACTGCATTTCTCAACAGCATCCTTCATATTGATGAAAAAGTTCATCTCATCATCATTGAAATAATTGTTGAGAAAATGTATCTCTCCATTCAGTCTGACCAGGATGTGATACAGGTCACCTATACCGAATCCTCCCAGAACATAAACAATGTCATCTTTATTCACTGTCTCATTCCAACAGTTAATGATATGGTCATTGTTATCGATAACATTCTCATTTGGATCATCCACCAAAAGGCGGTTGAACCAAGTGTCACTAATAGCAAAAATGCTTGGCATGCTTTTTAGATTAAAAGGTGGTGGAAGATGTTCCACCACCTGGATTAAAGAATTTAACTATTCAACACACTGTTGATCCATTCATCATCATCAGTTGAGACTGGTGTCTCATCAGAAGAAGGACTTGATGAATCTTCAGCATCAAAACCCGGTATATCATCATCTGCCGGTATTGTGGTTTCTGGAGCTGCAGCAGGTTCAACCTTCTTGGTTGTGGTTGTGGTTGCTTCCTTGACTGCCTCCTGGGCAGCAGCAGTAGTTGTGCGTGGTGCCTTATAACCAGAGGTGTAAGTTGCAAGGTTTGCATTTACCTTTGCTTCAGTCTCACTGTCCCACTCCTTCCAGAAGTAATCCTTAATCTTTGGAGCTTCCTTCTCCAACCAGGTGATGAATGCCTTCTGTGAATCCCTGTCATCTGCTGAAAGGGTCATTGTCACCTTGTTCTCACCATCAGTAACCTTGAAGTGAATAGGTGCGGTCTTCTCAATGAAACGGCATGCATCATAATTGGCAACACCCTTACTATTGTTGTTGTCCATCTTCTTGGATGCATCCTTGGTCATGTTAATCTCAAAGAGACGACCATCATAAAGAGCAAAAGGATTGAAACCTTCAGTGAACTCTGAACTCTTCATAGCATTCTCAAGCTTGTCATTGATCTTCTGACCGAACTGGTAGATGAAGACATTACCATCATATTCAGGATGCTGGACATCCTTGACTACCTCAACAAGAGCATAGTACTGCTGGTAAACCTGGATCTTCTTGGAATTTTCTTTGTCAATTGCGCTGTCACTTGTGTAGAGCTTATAAGAGAGAGCTCTCATAGGACATTTCTTGTTATCTGTCTTTGGTGATACAACAAAGATACCGTTATCACCATTTACATCCTTAAGGAAACATTCCCAACGACAGATTGTGGTGCGCCACTTACCTTCATGAAAGAAAGGTATGAATCTTACAAGTGCACGATAATTCTGGTCTGTACACTTTTCATCCTTAATGGATGGTTTGTAGAGACCTGCTCTTCCAGAATAACTGGTGTTGTTGTTGGTCTCTGTTGCTGCAAGAGCATCTGCTGCGGTGAAATTACCAAACAGCTCATTGAAATTTACTTCATTTCCCATAACTAAAACTTTATTAAACTTATATTAACTGTGTCCAATTGGACAACATTTTAACTAACACAAACTAAATATAACAAAATTATCACAAATAATCTATTATTGCTGAATATTTTCTTCAAGAGATTTTACTGAATTTGACATTTCCTCTTCAGTGTATTGCTCACTGGTTGATGAATATGAAATAGTTGCATTGGTATCAATGATTTTACCATCATATTCAGCACCAGATTCATATGCTGTGAGTCTATTTTCAAGTTCACCTATATATGAATTGAGTTTATCCATTTCCTCCTGGAGGGTTGTGATTTGAGATGTCAGTTCTGTATTCTGTTTGAGAAGATCAACATTAGAGTCCTGGAGTTTTTTTATCTGTTCATTCCTGTCATTGATTATACCCATCATATTTTTTACCTGGGCTGTGTAATTATCCACAGTGTTTGAAGTTTCATCCTTGAACTTACCAGTATAAAGTACCTCTTCTTCTGTTGAAGTCACCTTCTTACCTGTTGAATCCAAAATATCATATACCCTGGTGATATAGAATATGTCTGTATCCATAGCAAGAGCATCAATGGCATTCTTCTTTGAAATCTTAAACAAGACTTGACCATTTACCTTATCAACATTATAATCACTGTTTACCAGGTCATATTCAGGTATTCTTATTTCATTCTTCTTTGATTTGAACACAAGATATATCTTCTGTCCATTTGAAAGGTCAATGGGTTTGCGATCATCGCTTCGCCAGTCCTCATATAATGTGAACAGTCTGAAATTGTCAAATGGATTAAGTTTGAGACATATGTCTCCCTTTCCATATACAACACTACTTGTATTTCCTTTTACAGATATTGCCATAACCTATTACTTGATTAAATATATGAATGACTTTTGACCATTGATATCTTCACCTACACATATAACTTCAATGAGATTGTTTCCTTCAAATTCTGAACCATCTATAACCAATTGTTCTGTATTGGATGTAGGATTAATAAGTATACCTGTGTTATAAGCAAATGTCAACATACCTAAATCACACACAAACATAATCTTCATTGACTGACCTATTTCCCACTCACAATTGTTTGTTTCTTCATCAATGTTAATAGTGAGGTTATCACTATCACCATTTACCTTAACATTTATTACAGCAAAGTTCTCTCCTGGTTTCAAGGGGATTCTACATATTTTGTTAGATGCTGATGAGGTAATTGGGTTATCTTTAGTTATTTCATCATTTTCATCCAATCCATTATATATACTATTGATGGAATATTTCTGTTCTGAATTGATGACAACTTTATTCATACTCTTTTCAAGACCAATACCTGAACCAGCCTGAAGGACATCTGTATCAAACTGAAGTTTTATATCCTTTCCTCCACTTATAATATTATCAAGTTTTTTAGAATTCTTATCTATTAAACCAAGTAATGTAGGAGTATCAACTTTGGAACTTTCATTACAAAGATTATTAAGTCTCTGAATCTCTTCCTTTATAAAAGAGATTGAATCAATTCCCATTATGAGATTTTCAAGTATTTCCACCCTTTCAGACAGTTTTACAATCTGCTGTTTCTGTGTATAGAATATGTCAATGCACTTCTGAAGTTGTTCCAGAGATCTCATATACAAGGACATAGATACAATTTTTTCTACATCACTTTCATCATCAAATACATGAATATATTGAGTGGATGTATCTCCATATGTATTTACTTTCAAGTCAATCTTAAGGGCATAACTGTTTCCATTTCCATAAACAGTTTCTTTCTTCTTTGGATATCTTTGTATATATCCTTCTTCATTTTCTATTTCAACTTGGTCAAGGAACAGAATACCATAAAGGTTTGTTGCAACTCTCTTTACACCAGGTGTTTTTGTTTTCTCATATACATCATAATAAATAAGAACCGCATTGAACTCAAAGTCTTCAAGACTCTTGCTGTTCATATTGTTTATACCTTCACCGGCATCATAACTTGAATCCCTGAAATCAATTGTATGTCCAATATCACCTATATAACAGTTTTCCCCTTCATCACTATCAACAAATGATTTTATACATAAACCTTCAGGATGTATACTTTCTGATGTACTTCCTATAATATATTCACCATTTGTTATAGAGTATTTTTTATTGAGATAGTTCTTGTTGTCTGTCATATCACCAGTCCTGAAATAAACATTTGTGCTGGCACCTACAGTACTTGGGATATGTATATATAGTTCTTCAAAAGCATCACCATTTATTTCAACAGTGTTCATTATATCAATATTACCAATATACTGAACAGTTCTTTCAGTAATAGATGAAACATCTTCTACTGTACCACTTTCTGTAAACTTGATTGCACCAACTTTCTGCATCCAGTTCCAGAACACCTTTTCAGAAACTGTTGTGAGAACATCAGGATCATAATCATCATTGTCTCCTTCACCATTAAGGATTGCTGTCTCAAAGTTCATTACATAGTTCTGAAGGTTTTCAGTTATGGCATTACAGATGTCACCAGATTCCCAATTTGATGGAACATTATCATCCATCAGAGTTTCAATATACAAACCTTTAGGTTTATCATCTGAATCTGAATCTGAATCATCATTTGAATATTTACCCTTACATATATCAGGAATATTCAGACATGCAAAATGACTGAACTTAAATTCATAATCATTACCTACAAATGTTTTGGTGAGATCTCTACTTACAGATGGAAATACATACAATGTTCCACCTTCTGTATTAAATTTCCTTAAATATGGTGTTATCATATTTGCTTTTATCTATATATAAGGTATTTATGGAAAAAAGAAAGGAGAGTGTCACTCACTCTCCTTTTTCTTACTGGGGATTACCCATATTATTTATTATGTCATCCATTGGATTTCCATCTCCTCCCTGGGTTTCACCACCGGAGTTTTTGTACACCTCATCTGAGATCTTATACCAGGACTGTGAAAGGATTTCCATACAAGACTTACATGCATCAACATCCTTCTGTTCAAATGCATCCTTCAATGCCTTCAGACCATTCTCAAGTTCAGATTTCTGTTCATCAGTAATCTTGTCACCAAATTCCTCAATCTGTTTCTCTGTCTTGAATATGGTTGCCTCTGCTGTGTTGAGAGTCTGAACCTTTTCAAATTCCTTCTTGTCTGCCTCTGCATTTTCCTCTGCCTCTCTCTTCATCCTCTCAATCTCCTCACTACTCAAACCAGAACTACCCTCAATCCTGATAGACTGTTTCTTGTCTGTACCCTTATCCTTTGCAGATACAGAAAGGATACCGTTTGCATCAATGTCAAATGTAACCTCAATCTGAGGAACACCCTTCTTGGCAGGAAGAATACCGTCAAGGTGGAAGATACCAAGCTGCTTGTTATCCTTTGCCATTGGTCTCTCACCCTGGAGGACTTTAATCTCAACAGTTGGTTGATTGTCTTCAGCAGTAGTGAACACCTGTGTCTTGGTGATAGGAATTGTTGTATTTGAATCAACAAGTTTTGTGAATACACCACCAAGAGTCTCAATACCAAGAGAAAGAGGAGTTACATCCAACAAAAGGAGATCTGAATTCTCACCACCAAGGATAGAACCCTGAACCGCTGCACCAAGAGCAACAACCTCATCAGCATTTACATTCTTGATAAGAGGTCTGTCAAATGCCTTTGTCAATTCATCCTGGACCTTAGGAATACGGGTTGAACCACCAACAAGGAGGATACCATCCAGGTCTGGTGCATTGATACCGGACTTCTTTATTGCTTCCTTACCAAGATTGATAATCTTCTTGACCTCACCATCTATGATCTGCTCAAACTTTGCCTTTGACAACTGGATGTTCAGGTGCTTAGGACCGGAACTATCAGCAGTAATATAAGGAAGATTGATGTCTGTTGATGAAACATTTGAGAGATCCTTCTTTGCCTTTTCAGCCTCTTCAAGGATTCTGCTCATTGCCATTGCATCCTTTGACAAATCAATACCATCTGTTTTCTTGAACTCATTTACAATATAGTCTGCAACAAGTTTGTCAAGGTCACTACCACCGCAATAGACATCACCATTTGATGCAAGTATCTCAACAACATTGTCAGAGATGTCTGCAATTGAGAAATCAAGAGTAGAACCACCATAGTCAACAACCATATACTTACCACCCTTACTCATATCAATGTTGGATGCCAGGATTGCTGCTGTAGGTTCTGCAACAATTCTCTTTACATTGAGACCTGCGATTTCACCCGCAGTCTTTGTTGCACTTCTCTGACTGTCATTGAACCAGGCAGGTACAGTGATGACTGCATCTGTTACAGTCTCTCCAAGATAATCCTCTGCACATTTCTTCAGTTTTGAGAGAATCATTGCTGACAGTTCCTCAGGTTTGTACTCCTTTCCAAGAATAGAAACAACAGGATAACCGTTCTTATTCTTGACGTCATACTGGATATGAGAGATGTTATCCTTCACCTCATCATATGTACCACCCATAAACCTCTTGATGAGTACAACAGTGTCTTTCGGATTGGTTACCTGCTGACGCTTTGCTGCATCACCAACCTTTCTCTCACCTTCTTTTGTGAATGATATGACAGAAGGTGTTGTTCTCTTACCTTCCTCATTGACAATAATGGTAGGTTTACCACCTTCCATTACAGCAACTTCACTTAAAGTTGATCCTAAATCAATACCAATAATTTTACTCATAATATATTTTATTGTTTAACTTTATGTTTCGATTTGTTCAACCTTAAATATAACAAAAAAAGAGTGAAAATTATTCATCTTCACTCTTTTCTTCTTTATCTTTCTTGTCTTCTTTTTCTATATCTTTCTCATCCTCATCCTCCGGTTCCTCTTTATCCTTGTGTTTTATTTTTTCTATTTTCTCATCATCCTCTTTCCTTTCCTTCTTCTCCTCTTCAGATTCATCATAGATAGGACTCTTGTATGCATGTTCCTCCTCTTCATCCTCATCTTTCTTTTTGGTAACTGGTTTCTTGACTTCCTTCTCAACCTTTTCCTCTTCCTTTTCAATTGGTTTGGTCTTCTTTACATCTTCTTCCTCCTCTTCCTTTTCAATTGGTTTGGTATGAGGTTTGACAGAAGATGAATCAACAGGTTCAAGGTTGACAATCTTTATGAAAGAGTATGACCTGAAACTTCTCCATCCTTCCTTATCCAAATCATAATAGACCATCTGTCTTTCCGGTCTGGGTGCTCCACCTTTCAACTTGGGAAGATAATCCGGATGTAATGTTCCATGTGCAGTCCTTATGTCTCCATTCCTTTTCTTGAACTTGAATGTAATGATGTTGTTACGGAGTTCCTTTCTCATCCTTTTCCTGGCTGACATATTGAGAACACCATGTACATCCTTCTTGAGGTCTTTCAGACTACTCTCATTTATTATGAAACTACCAAAGTCAAGTATCATCTAATTAATTCCTTCTGTATATATAATATGTTTCACCATCAACATCTTCTGTCCTTTCCTCACTATCATAACCTGAAAGTGATCTTCCTGGACCATCCAATTCAACAATCCTTTCTGCAAGTTTATGTGTATTGATATAACTCTCTATATTATCATATCCATAGGTGGTAAGATAATCATCAATGACATCACCTATATCCTCAAGACGTTTTTTTGAATATTCATCAGTATAGTCGGTATAGTCAAACTTCGGTTGGGTATGGTCTGTTTCACCATCCTCATCAAGTTCAAAATAATCCTCTGAATCTTCAATGACTTTCCAGTTCAGTAATTCTTCAATTGCTTCCTCTTCAGACATATCATCATAATAACTCTCCCAACTTTCCTTGAGGTCATCTTCCATACTGCTTTCATCTATGAAATCATCACCGATGTTATTTCTGAATCTGTCAAAAGTTTCTTTTGTCCATCTTGTTTCATCAAGAACTTCTTCTTCAAATTCAACAGCATCTTCTATTGCATAAGCCCTGTCAGTATAGATTGAAAAATCATAACTTGTTGAATAACTGAAATTGATGTGGTGGTCATGTGTGGTTACATTAAGGTCTTCAAGATCAGTGTTGTCCCATTCACCCTGTCTCATCAGTGCTTTCAGAATAGCAAAATCATTATGTTCCCTTATTTCACTGGTTATTGTGATACACTTTATCATATTCACGGTATCTTCTGAATCCTCATCATATCTCCAATATGTATCTGTATCACCATCATTTATAACAGCAACATAAAGATCTTCACCACTTTCATCAAATGTATAGAAATTGACATCATCAAAATCAACAATGTCACCGTCAGCAAATGCCTCATTGGGAAGTATGAGCCTGGTACCATCTTCAAGTTTTCCTATAATCCTACCTTCCTCTTTTCTGATTTCACCTGTACCCTGGTCAAGCATCTTACCCCAGGTTGATTCTTCAATGAAATCAGTATAACTCTTGATGACACTTTCCTTCATCACATAACCTTTGAGGAAATAATGATAATCACAATACTTGTGTTTACTTCCAAATAACCTGGTAACCCTATCAGCAATCATTCTGGCATCCCTCATATCATAAAGGTTGAGTTTGTCCTTGTCAAAACTACCAAAGAGTTTGGTTATCCTTTCATCCCTTTCAATGATAAACTTGATATTGTGTTTCTTGTCATCAACAATCAGTCCACCACCCTGGGATTTTGCAAAGTAAATCTCCTCATCCTTTTTGGGTTGCATTGTACCTGTCTTATGATCAAATTCAAATTTCATAATGAATACACATATTATAAATTATTTATGAGTGTCCATAAATAATAGTATGGAAAATATACTTAATTTTGACGATTATATTTCTGAATCCAACAGTGTATTTCTGATGGATCCAGAAACCAAATCCAAACTTCTTATATTGGATGAGAAGTATCATAAACTCATTGAGAAGTTCAGGACCAAATATGTGGCACAAACTGTCAGTAATATTAAGGAAGAGTTTGACAAGTTTATGAATGCCAGGAATCTTGGTCAGAAATACTATCCGCAACTTGAAATAAAGAATTCTGATGTGGATATGAAGATCTATGACGATATGGGTAAACTCATTAATGAGTTTGAAAAGATAAAGGACAAATGTTATGTTGCCAAGTTCTATCTTGAAAAACTCCATTCAATGAGACTGAGTCTTGAACAAAGAAAAAAACTTGAGGATGGTGAATATGAACCGGGTGAAAATCCTGTTGATAAAGATCTCTACAAGGAAGCACTCCAGGTAATAAAGGATAATCCTTATAAGAAACCAGATTTTAAGGAAGACAGAACCAATGACAGTGATGATGTCCTTGAAGCAATTGAGGATGCACTTGATGAACTTGGATATGACTTTGATGTACAGATTGATACAGGTATGCTCCCAAGAATGAATGTCAAGATGGGAAGAGTCAACATCAACAAGACTTCAAAGTTCTCTGATGAAGATATTGATGGACTGATTGCCCATGAAATAAAGGGTCACTGCTCTAGAAGACATTATGGTATGAAAACAGGTCTTTGGTTATTTGCTTATGGAACACAGTCTAGTTCAACTTTTGATGAGGGTTTGGCAGTTTGGAATAGTTTAAACTTGGTAAAACATAAGAAAGATAATGTGATGTTTAATATTGCAATGAAGACCTGTGTTTCCTATCTTATGTTTGAAATGGACTTTTGTGATTTGTTTGATTGGATAAAAAAGAAGGCACCAGGAATGACAGATTATACTGCATTCAAGACTGTTATGAGACCAAGAAGAAGGAATAAAGATTGTTCAATCAAATCTGGTGAAATAATGATTAGCTACTTTAAGGGGTGGAAAATGGTTAATAATATGGATGAAAAAACAAGAGATGATATTATACACTATAATATTGGTCCGGACCAATTATTTGAATTGGAAAATATTAAAGAATTCTTAAAAGTAAATCATTTCAAACCTGTAAATATAAAAAGAGATGTCAACTAAGACATCTCTTTTTTATATTTTTTATATCTTCTTCTTTTAATATTATTACACCATTTTTCAACATACATTGATGTTTTGATTCTGCAATACCATCATTATAATCATTTCTATTATATGGACATATCATTTTATCTCCATCAAAGAATTGACTACCTTTTACCTCATATAGTTTTCCATCTATTAAAAAATCTGGTTGATATATGTGTTTCTTTCCATCATATTCATATTCAAATTGTATATTTGGTTGATATTCACAAGGAATATTATTTTCTTTACAATATTGATAAATAACTACTTCCCAAGAAGAATCAAAAGTAAAGTTATCATATTTAATTCTTTTTCTTCTTTTACTTGACCATTCATATGTTTTAGAATAACACATTTCACCATATCTATCTAAACAAGTTCTTCTTGCCTTTTCTTTTGATTCTTCTGTTTTTGCATAACATTCAACACCATATCTTTCAAGTGTTGTTTTCTTTATTCTTTCCTTTGATTCATCAGTTTGGGCATAAGAAACTTTTCCATATAATTTTAAACAAGTTTTCTTTGTTTTATTTTGAACATCTGGATTTATACTCTTACATTTCTGTGAACAGTGTTTTTTATATCCCTTTCCAAATCTATGAAATGCACATCTATTTCCACACATAGGACATTTACCCAAATTCAATTCTTTGTCATTGTGTAAATAGTGATAAAGTTTTTGTATCCATTTAAAATCATATGGAAATTCCCACTTTATTATTTCAGAATAGTGTTCTGGAAACTTTTTCTTGAAATTGGATTCTTCAATATTTCCATTGGGGTGTGTCTTGAGAATAGACAACACTTCTTCTTTTGTTTTCATAAATATTATGTGATTTTATTATATTTGAGCAGGTGGAAAGATTTGGCGATTAATCCATCTGCTCTTACTATATTTATGGAAATATTAAAATAAAAATCAATTAGTTACATAAATATTATAAATTTAAACCACTTAACTAATATGAATACATTATTGGAATTTAAGGATTATATAAACTTCAAAAGTTATATAAAGGAATCATTGGATGACCATATGTTTGATGATGACCCAGGTGTTGATTTTGATGAACATTGGGAAAAGGTCGGCAATGAAGATGAAGGATACATATATATCCAGGATAGGTTACCTGAATACAGAGGTGACAGGAAACCAGGTATTATGGATGTGTTCAAGGCAGAAGGAGGATATTATATCACATATATACATGGTGGTGACAATGGTCCTGGTTCTTGGGTTGATTACACAGAATACCTGAATCAATTGATGTCAAGTGTTCCTGGATCCTGGATCATAGATTTGTTCAATGATTGTGCTGATGATGTATGGACATTGAGAATGGGATATGAAATAAAAGAAAAAGGAGACAATTAAATGCCTCCTTTTTTCTTTTGTGGTTTACACAGATATATATCCAAACTATAAACAGTAGCGTCAAATTCCGGTTTATATTCCATCTTTATCTGGTCACCATACTTTTTCATTATCTCTTCTGTAATACCCTGGGAAATTCTATAATGAATTTCCTTTTCAAAATCAAGATTCACAATTCTCTTCAGTGCCTCTATCTCCATACTGGATAGACTATATACACCTCTTATCTTATCAACATTGTTCTTATCATAACTTGTCATATTGATTCCCGTATCAACTGAGGGAATATGAACAAAGGTCATCTCATCTGAAAATGTCTTCTCATCAATTTTCTTTGCGGTTTTCAGAAACCACCTTGAAACTCTTTCTCTTAACTTACTCATATCTCAAATTCAAAAGGATAATATGCTTCTTGATATTGTTCATTCTTGAAAGACACATTGACCAGTTTCTTGTCACCAATCTCAACAGGATTGTGCTGACCTGAATGGACATGCCCGCAGAGTGCATACTTAAAGTTCCTGTATTTCAATACTTCAGCCAATTCAGGAGAACCATAATCTGCACCTGTATTGTAACACCCACCCTGGAGTACACCACCAAGACCTTCAATCTTTGGAGGCATATGTGTAATGATCACATCACACTTTTCAGGAATCTTATTGAACTTCTCCTTGAGTGAATCATCATCAAGATAAAATGCCCATCTTCTTAAATCCCTTATCCAAGGTGTACCATAGAATGTATGACCTTTATATTCATAAGATGAATCACAGAGATAAACAAGTTTATCATATGTCTTCATTAAATCTCCAGGAAGGAGTTTCTCCATTACATTATTTGCACTTATCCAAGTATATCTTGTGTATTCCTTTGACCTGTCAATCAAAACCCTGTGAATATTCTGTAAAAAGAAGTCATGATTGCCTGCCACAAGGATGAACTTCTTACAGGGAAGACTTTCAACCCAGGGAAGGAACACAAGACAGAACCAGGATACCATAGATGTCTGGTCACTCTGGTATTCCAATGGACTGATGTCACCGGCACAGCAGACAACATCACATTCCGGAATCTCAGGAAGAGTTCCATGTATATCAGATATACCTACAACTTTTATTTTCTTTTCCATATTATAATGTCCAAATATTTAAAAACCAATCTCCATATGAACCTATCAGGTCTCTCCTGTCATTTAACAGTTTGTGGACTTCCTCCATCTGTTCTTTTGAAACAATCACATTTGTTTCAACCGGGATTTCCATATTCAGAAGTTCACCAATCTCTTTACATAATTCAGGTGTTCTGAACCAGATTTCACTTCTCACATAATCATAATGTGCTCTACCATTATCATCTTCATAATTGTTAATGATATGGTGGAGTATATAATCCAATTTCATAATTAACAATATTTACTATATAAAAATAACAAAAGAGGAAGACTTATTTGGTTTCCTCTTCATTTTTTATTCTTTCCTGTATTATTTTGTAATAATCCTCATTGAGTTCAAACCCTATAAAGTTTCTCTTTGTCCTGATGGCCGCCACCGCAGTCGTACCTGAACCCATACAATTATCCAATATTGTATCACCTTCATTGGAGTATGTCCTTATCAACCATTCAATGAGTTCAACCGGTTTCTGTGTAGGATGGACCTGGTCCTGTCTTCTCCACTTCTGTTGGAACTCCAATACACTGTCAGGGTATCTGAAACCTTCATTGACACTGACAACCTCCCTTCTGTTGAAACCTATATTATGATTGTTGATGTCAACCTCTGATATTTTGTGTGTCCTCTTGTATGGTTCACCCTTTATCATCTGTGGATTATAGACAGTCTTCTTACCATTCTTAGAAAAGATACTGATGTTCTCATGCTTTGATATTGGTCTGTACTTGGCGCAGAAAGCAGAACCACTCTTTGATTTCTTCCATATCAGATCATACTTATACCATTTCAGATTACTCATCCTCAACATACTGCTGAATGGTTCTGTGCCGAACAGGACTATTGCACCACCATCCTTGATGATCCTCTCATATTGTTCCCACAGTTTGTCAAAAGGTATGAGTATATCCCAGGAACAGGTGGATGTACCATAAGGAAGGTCACAGATGATACAGTCAATGGACTTGTCAGGAATATCTTTCATTCCCAACAGACAATCCTCATTATATACTTTGTTCAATTCTTTCATTGATAATCTTATAGTATTCCTCATCAGTCTCAAAACCGATGAACTTCCTTCCTGTGTTCAGACAGGCAACAGCAGTTGTACCTGAACCCATACAATTATCAAGTACCACATCACCTTCATTGGTGAATGTCTTGACCAACTCTTCCAACAGTTTCAATGGTTTCTGTGTAGGATGAAGGTTTGATGTGAGTATATCCCTTTGGAACTTCCACACCTGGGTTGGGTATCTCTTACCTGTATCAACATACTCTATAGGTTTCTTCATATTGTTGTCAGTCAGTTTCCCAAGTTTCCCATCCTTGACCTTGTTTGTTCTCGGAGGACCGTCATAAGTCAGCATCTGGGGATTATATGTACACTGTTTCTTATAGAACACAGAGATGGTCTCCACATCCTTACCAACCCTTCTCTTCACCTGTTGTATGTTGGTGAGTCTTTCCTTCTGCCAGTATATGTCATACTTGTAGTCCTTCAGGTTACTCAATCTCACAAGCGAACTGAATGGTTCCTGACCAAACAACAGGATGGCACCATTATCCTTGATTATCCTGTCATACTGTTCCCATAACTTATCAAATGGGATTATAACATCCCAGAAACAGGAAGTTGAACCATAAGGAAGGTCACAGATGATACAGTCAATGGATTTGTCAGGGATTTCCTTCATTCCTTCAAGACAGTCCATATTATATACCTTATTGAGTTCCATCAAAACAATTTGGAATTATATTCTGTTTTCTCTATCTCCAGTCTCTCTGTTGCCAGCTTGTAGTATTCTTCACTGAGTTCAAACCCTATATACTTCCTGTTTTCCCACAGTGCAGCAACAGCGGTGGTACCACTTCCCATAAATGGGTCAAGTACAACATCTCCCTCATAGGTAAACAACCTTATACATCTTTTGGGAAGTTCAATAGGAAATGCCGCCGGGTGACCAACCTTACTCAATCTCTCACCATTGAACTCCCAGAGTCCATTACTCCAATCTATGAACTCCTTCCTTTCTATTGTGGCAACACCTGTATGTGTCAGTTTCATTGTTTTCCTGAACACAAGTATATACTCAAAACATCTTGGGAATGATGGAGATGACGGATTCATAAAACTTCCCCAGGCAGTCCTGTTACTTGAATTGTTCTTATTCCATACAATGATGGTGAGGACATGGAAACCAATCTCCCTGGCAATCTGTATGAAATCTGAATGTGTGGGTATGGATCCATTCTTACCATCACCTATGTTTATACACATCCTTCCATCTTCTGCCAGGACTCTGTATGATTCCTGGAATATTTCCCTTATCCATTTCAGGTAATCATCATAAGGTTTGTTGTCATCATACTCATCATATTCAAGTCCTACATTATAAGGAGGAGATGTGATGATACAATTGACAACACCATCCGGAAGATTCTTCATACCTTCCAGACAATCCATATTATAAATCTTATTAAAGTCCATAATACTCATCCTTACTCATCCAACCTTCCGGTTTAACAGTACTGATATGTACATAGTTTCCACATTCATGTGCATAGAGGTTTACACAGTTAAACAATTCATCTTTGTCAACTTCCTGTTCCACATAGTACAATGGGTTATGTTCATCACAAAGGTCACAGGCCTTTGCCCTACAAGTAAATTTTACATCTCCATCACCAAGACCACACTGATAATGGAGAATATAAATCTTAATCTTCTTATTGCTCATACAATAAAAATAACAAAAGGTGAGTCATTCAACTCACCTTTCTTTTATAGTTTTTCACTTATGTCCTCACCAGTCTTCAAGTCAATTATCCTCTGATTGGTTGAACCTCTGAATGCCAGGGAAGTGTCCCTGTTGGAATGTTCATACAGACCGTCAACAAGAATGTCAGAGAGTTTCAGGATTTCTGGGAAGTGTTTCAGGCAATAGTCATAAGTATAACCTGTGTAGATCCATACATCCTTTGTGTCACCAAACCTCTCCCTGAAATTCTGAAGGAGTTCCAACACACCATCAGGACTGTCAAGGGGATCACCACCACTCAATGTCAATCCCTTGATGTAAGGTTTATCCATTTCATTGAACAACACTTCCTCAACCTTCTTGTCATATTCCTTACCTGAATTGAAACTCCAGGTCTTCCTGTTATGACAGTTTCTGCAATGGTGGGTACACCCTCCAACCCAGAGGGTGGTTCTGCAACCCAATCCATTATTTACATCTGATGTCGTAATACTTATGTACTTCATAATTAAATCTTCACTTCCTTGTTGTGTTTAACTCTGTCTTCTGTCTCTTTCTGCTTACCAAAATTGAAAGCAGTCTTATAATCGCCTGTAAGGTAGCCTGTCACGCGGCGGAGTCTCTGAATCTTTGTACTTCCACACTGTGGGCAGGTATCACCAAGTTCACCCTGGTAACCACACTCTGTGCAGAGGTCATTAGGTGTATTGACTGCAAAGTAAGGAATATCTTTGTCCATTGCATAGTTGACAATGGTTTCAAGGGCTTCTGTATTGTGAAGTACTGTTGAAGGAAGTTCAACATAAGTAATACAACCGGCAGAACTGTAACAAGTGAGTTGTGATTCAATATCAATCTTCTCAAATGGAGTAACCTTCTCCCAAACAGGAACATGCATTGAGTTGGTGAAGTATTCTCTGTCAGATACATTCTCAATCACACCATACTTGTCACGGAATTTCTTGAGTGCTGTGTAGCAAAGGTTCTCTGCTGGTGTGTAGTAAACACCAAAGTTCAGACTGTACTCCTTTTTATATTCAGCACATCTGTCCTTGAAGAGTTGTTCAATTCTCTTTGCAAGTGCCATTCCCTCATCTGTGAGATGGTTCTTACCGATAAGGAGTTGAAGTGTCTCCGCAAGACCAAGCTGACCGATAACTATCGTACCATGCTTTAATGCTGACCTGATACCTTCCTCAGGAACATATCCTGCCATTGTGCCATTGGTGTACATAAAGTCTGCTGACTTTGGTGACTGTGAGCAGATCCACTCGAATCTCTCGATAAGCATATCCTTTGCCTCACCTATCTTCTTGTCAAGGAGTTTCATAAACTTCTCAACATCCCTGTCTGCTTCCATTGCAAGTGTAGGCATAATGATTGTAACAGGACATATGTTACCTCTACCATCCTTCAACTGACCAAGACCATTCACATCCCAACCATTTGCTGTTCTACAACCCATTGTACTGAAATAAGTCCTGGGGTCATTGATGTCATAACCGGCATTACCTGACCAGTCAACATTTGCATAATTAGGATAAAGTCTCTTTGCTGTTGACTTGAGGGCCAACTGATAAAGGTCATAGTTTGGTGTACCTGGTTTGTCATTCACACCTTTCATATACTGGAATATACCACAAGGGAAGATAGGTGTCTTATGGAACTTACCGAGACCGGCAATTGAAACCTCAAGGATTTTCTGTGTAACCATCCTTCCTTCTGGTGATGTACAGGTACCGTAGTTGATTGATGTGAAAGGCAACTGGTTACCTGACCTTGACTGAAGTGTATTCAGGTTATGATACATTCCTTCAACTGCCTGATAGGTTTCAGCCTCTGTCTGACCATAAGCATAATTGTAAATCTTTTGTAACTTATTTTTGAATTCCTCATTACCAAAACAGAGTTCACCAAACTCCTTTTCAAGTTCCTGGGTTTTGATTTCAGCATCATCCTTTGACATACCCTCAACAAACCTGTACCAACCTTTGACATGTTTCCTGAATGATTTCTTCACATAAGGAACCATTGTCCAGTCAAGGTGTGTTGCTGATACACCACCAAACTGCTGAAGTGACTGCAACTGGAATATCACTGCAACCAGCTGCATCGCTGTATTGATTGAGTTGGCGGGACGGACATCAGTCTGCCTTGTATTGAATCCCTTTGCAAGAAGGTCATCAAAAGGTATTGAGAGACAGTTGTGCATACCTGCTGCATATGAATCTAAATCATGTATATATATTTCATTATTAAGATGATTGCTCTTTGACTTCTTTGACATACAGTATTTCAATGCATAGTCCTTTGTAACAACTCTGGTAACCTCACCCATTCTTCCGCCGAATGAATACTCATCTACATTGGCATTCTGGTTTTCTACATTCTTTGCGAGGAGTTTCTTTTCCACATCCTTTGTGAGCTGATTCTTTTCCTCTCTCATTGCTTTGTGTTCTGCCCTGTAAATGATGAAGTTCTTAGCAACACATGGGTAATACTTCATAAGGTACTTCTCAATCTTGTCCTGAATGTCTTCAACATTGATTGATTCTTCCCCATACTTGTCTACCCATTCCTTGATGAAGTCATATACCTCAACAGGAGTCTCCATCTCCTTTGAGGCAAATGCCTTGTCAAGTACATTGTAGATCTTCTCAATACGGAAGTGGGCACTGGTGCCATCTCTTTTTATTACCGTTTTGATCATACAAAAATTGTTTATTATATATTATATTGTTTCACCACAGTTAAGTTGGTTAACTATGGTGTTTGTGTTCTCATCAATAGTGAAGTAGTTGTGATAAACAGCAACTGTACCATTATATACATTCTCTCTTTCTTCCAGGAATCTCACACTCTCGACAGTCTTGTATTCATAATTGTCTGATGATGTACATACCTTGGTCAGTTTAATATTATAGAGATCTGCCTCATATCCTTCCCTGGTGCAGACCTCTCTCATATCCCAGATACACTCAAACTCCTCTCCTGATACCTCACATCTCTTTATGACAGTACCTTTCTTTGTTCCTGTGTATTCTGTAAACTTCCTGTCCTTCTCGTCAATATCAAGTGGAAGAACAGAATTATTCTTAATTGTCACAATTTTATATCCCTCATATAAATCACCGGCATACACATAACCTTCATCTGTAAGGAACATATGGTTCAGTGTCGATTTCAATACTGTCCCGTCAGTCAATGTAATTTCAATGATTCCTATATTGTATCCCGACAACCTGGGATGGAACATTTTTGATACCTTTATATTACCATCGTCGTCAAGGCAATATACATTCACATCATCACCGGAATCCGCCAGGTCCTTGAAGGATTTGGGTCCTTCTACTGTCCACACTTTGGTATCTCCTGTTACACAAGGATTTAGATTTTTCATCATAAAAAATTGATTAAAATTAAACTTAAATTTCTGATTTCGGCGATAAATTATTTATGTATTCATCGACCGATTTTTCACTCTCCAACCTTAAGTTCCAGATACTGAAATCCTTAAAGTCTTTTGCATCATTTTTGAGGCGGACTTCATTGTCATCGCCCACCTTGTTTGTGTATCTATTGTTCAGTCTCTGTCTCCTTACTTCCTCTGGAATGTCAAGATAAATGATTGTAAATCTGTCTCTTAACTCTGGGAACTGTTCAAACACATCCCTCACATTAGCTGGTGAGAGGATTGCCACATCGGAGTTGATGAGTTCATCATAAGAGACTCCATACCAACCGATCCTATAGAAGTTTACTGATATGAAACTGCCTTTATTTTCCATATCCTTAAATACAGGTTCAGAGACAAAATGATACTCATCTCCAGTCTCATTTTCTCTCCTCTCCCTGGTGGTATATTGCTTCATTGGATGATAGCCTTTTTCCTCCATTTTCTTGATGAGCCAGTCTTTTCCGGAAGCACCTGGACCCACAATGATATATTTACTCATTCAAATACTTTTTAAAGTTCTCAATGAGGTCACCTTTGAGGTTGTTGTTCCATTCATCCTGTGACATTGGTATCTGTTTGACACTGTCACCAGCAAGATGGATCTCAGCAACCTCCTTACCTACATTATATGTTACTCTGTAAATCTCTCCTTTCATATAAGAAAGATAACAAAAAAGGAGATGATTTCTCATCTCCATTGTAAATAAAATATAATGTATTATATCTTAAAGATTTATCTCATAAAATCAATTGTTATCAAATGGCCCGTTTGTAATATTATAAGAATATAAAGATTTAAAATCCGAGATAGACAAACAGAAAATAACAGATGAAATAAAAGACAAAGAATATAAGAAGAAACCTAATACCTGTATACAACAGACTGATTATGAAAGATATAAGTTTCCATATGACAGGTACAAGAATGATTATACCTACTATGATAAATGCTGTTATAATGATTGTTGATAACATATGTTTTGTTTTATTTCCAATACAAATATAATGGATTTATTTGATATTTCCAAATTTATTTTACTTCATAAATAACTTATAGTATTTTTTAATCATTTTATGGGAGAACTTATAAACATCAAACATTATGATGAATATGTTAATATTCTGAATGAGGACCTGATTCATGGTGAACAGTCTGCACTGAACAGGGCATTTATGAATGGTGGTCCTATTACATTTGCAGATGGTTCAAGCGTCACTCCTAAAGAGATTGTCAATGCTGTGAACAATGCATTGATGTGGCTCAATTCGGAATTTTCAAGAACATTCACCTTTGCAAAGAATACATTGAATATCATATATCTTCCTCACAGTAATAAAATCAAGACAATGGCTGTTGATGAACATATGAACCTTTATATGAATGTGGGTTACATATATCATAAACTGAAGATGGATAAGGAACTTATCGCAGCCGTAATTATGCATGAGGTATTCCATGCCCTGTTTGATCATATCAACAGAGGCAAGAACTGGTTGATGGCAAAAGGAAAGTCAACTACACCCAGTACCTGGCATGATACCAACCTTGCTGCTGATGTGGAGGTTAACAGGACATTGGTAAGGATAGGTCTTATTGAAGAGGAAAGACTTGTTAAAGAAATAAAAGGTATGTACCTCAAGAAGAGTGACGGCAGTAGGGATATTGTTCCTATGGAGGTTATTCTTGATGATGAGGAATATATGAAGAAATTGAGGTCAATGTGTCCTCCTGACAGTGAAATGGATATGCCTGGTAGTAACAAAACAATTGAAACTACAGAAGAATGGGATAATGGATATAAGGATGCATGGAATAAGGTTGCAGGACTTATCAAGAAATATGGACATAAGGGTGCCTGGCAGAAACTTATGGATGCAGGAATTGTCAATGCTGTAGGTGAAATATACACAAAGAATAACATAGAGGACATTATGGCAATTGAATTCCTCACTGTAAAATCATATGAGGATTATATCAATGAAGACTTGAATGTTCCAAATTCAGATGCAGGAAAGACTTATGACAGTGGATTCATGACTGCTTTCAAAGACCTTATGAAGAAACTTTATGATAGTGTCAATCCTTCAGAAGGAGGAAGTATGGATGTTCCTGATAATGGTGGTTCTGGTCCTAAATATAAATCAGGTCTCAAGAATGAGGATCTTGATGAGATTGAATTTCCTAAACAGAAAAGTAAAGACAAGAAGAAAGAGGATGATGATTCCCTCCCTTCAAACATAAAACAGGGAAGTGATGATGAAGGTGACGGTAATGATTCCGGAGATGAAATGAGAGGAGGAAAATCTGCCGGTGCCGGAAATGATGGAAAGGATGATGATGAACTGACAGATGATGACATCAATAAACTTGCAGATGACATCAACAAGAGAACCAATGGTGGAAAGGATAAAATTTCAACACAGCAGGATATTGAATACAGAGGTGTTGGAGGTACAGGTTCATTCCAGGAAAAGGGTTTGTCTGATGATGATCTGAAAGAAGCAGGATACAGTGATGAAGACCTTGCTGAAATCAATAAGGTGAGAAAGTCAAACGAGACCAACAATTCAAAGGCCAATATCCAGAAACAGATGGAAAGGATGAAGAGAGATCTCCCAAAGGGTGATATAATAAGGAGAACTCTTGATGCAATAGAAATAGAGTCCAACAAGTATAAGAATTTGTGGAAAGACATGCTTGAGGACTTTATGTCAAAGAAGACCAGAAGGGCGGGTAGGGATTTGCCTAATGGAAAGAATGACTGGATCAACAAAAAGAACATAGCAAGAGGTGAATATGGAATCCACCGTAAGAATACATCCCAGGATCCCCAGGATGTGAATGTCTATGTGGATGTATCTGGTTCTATGGATTTGGAACTTCTTGAAATAATAAGCAAGTCTCTTGTGGTGTTCACACAGCAATGGGAGTATTCAGGTCTGAATATCTGTCCTTGGGCATCAAGGAGTAACGGTGTTCATAAGGTTGATGACTTCTATAGTAAGAGTGAAGGAGAGATAACAAAACAGATTCTTGAGATAATATCAAAAGGTGAGAGTCAGTGTGGCGGAGGAACTGATGCATCAGCAGTCATAGCTGCAATGCTTGATGCAATAGAAGAGTCATTGGGTGATGAAAACAAGGATGAAAAGGATGATGTCCATGTTGTCATTACTGACGGTTATTTTGACTATCAGGGTGTTGAGGACAGGATTTCCAGGTCTATTATGAGTTCAATCAAGAGAAATGATGTTGCTGCCAAAGCACCGGAGAATACATTCTGGATGATATATGATGCACCGGAATCCCTTAAGGATAGTTGGAAGAAGGAAATCAAGAAGGGAAGACTTATTTTCATCAACTCTGAGGTTGTAAAGAATAATGGATAAACAACATAAATAATTATATATTAAAGTTTTGAGTATGAAAAATTTAATGAGTAGAAATGAATATCTTCAGAACACTGTTGAAGAGGGTTTCATTAAGGATACTTTTAAGAAGGGATGGGAAAAAATCAAGTCTCTTTTCAAGATTGGTATGATGAAGGTAAAGAACTTCATAGCGATCTTTGACAATGAGGGCAATGTTTTTCCTGTTGTTTCCCCACAGGCCACAATTGATCTTATCTCACATATGGATTTTGTGGATGCTTTTTCACCTGCCGCACTCAACAACACTATCATTTCAGCAGGAGGTATAGGTTGTGAAATGAGGGCACCTCTCATCAAGGATGATGAAACTTATGATGATGAGAGTTGGAATGGGGATGATGAATACAAGAACAGTAATGAGTACAAGAACTTCCTTTCAATTCCTTCAATCATAAAGGAACATTATGACTGTACAGATGAGGAAGCACATGAAATCTTTGAGTATATGATGATTGGTGAGAGTTGGGATGGTATCACCAAGAACAGGGTTAAATATGTTGACAGGAATGAACTGTCAGGTCTTGCTGAAATCAATTATGATCAGTTTGAGGAAATACTTAATGAGATGGTTGAGGAGAGATCAAAGGAAGGAGGTAAGACAAGAATCACATCAACAGGCAGGTCAATTGAACCATCAAGAAACCTTCTGATATTCGGTGCCCCTGGTATAGGTAAGTCAACAATTCCTAACACTGTAATAAAGAAGTATAATGAGAATGTTGGTGATGACCCATCAAAACAGATTACACTCATATCAATTAACTGTGCCCTTCTTGAGGAGGGAGGATTTATGATGCCTACAATGCCTAAAGAGACAGACATTATGAAATCAATCGAAAGATTCTCAAAGACCTTCCCACAGGCAAATGAATTCCTTTCAGGACTTGATGATGAAGAGAATGAAAAGATTGCACAGACCATTTCTGCAAGTGCACAGTTCAAGTCAACAGATGCACCAAAGTCTTGGCTTCCTTCATACAAACCTACCGGTGACAGAAACATTGATGTACTTCTTGATGCATATGCCAATGGTGGTGTATATGAGGATGAAGACGGATTCACCTGTAAGACAGGTAGTGGTGGTATCATCCTCTTTGATGAGTTCCTGAGGGCAGACCCAGGTGTGTTCAGTCAGCTTATGAACTTCTTCCTTGAGAGAAAACTCTATGACTGGAAACTCGGTTCAAAATGGACAGTGATTGCATGTTCAAACAGACCTTGTGATGATGGTCAGGTAGAAAGGGTATGGAAGGATTGGAATGACTCTCCTGCATCAAAAGACCGTATGGAAAGGATGTTCCAGTTGGTTCCAGATCCAGACCAGTGGAAAGCATGGATTAGGACAAAGCATGTTGATGAACTTCTCCTTGATTTCATATTTGAGAAGGACTCAATGGTGGGAGATGAATATCCAAGATGGCACAGTATGGTCAGAAAGGGTGCCGGTGATTCAAAACAGGTAGAACCTATCAACCCACGTAGATGGGAGTCAGCATTCAAGAGACTCATAAAGTTTGAAGAGAAACATGATTATGAAGATATTTCACAGATGACTGATGAGGAAATAGCAAATTGTCTTAAAGGTTTGTTTGACACTGACTTTGTTGCTGAAATAACAAGCTGGTTGAGAGATCATATGGATAAGATTGACCTTGATGGAATAATGGAGAATCCTGAATCAGTATATCTTCCAAAGAAGTTTGTGAATGACCCTGCAAAGGCACTCATACTTATCCAAAACCTTCTCAAGGACTTTGAAGGAAGATATAAGGACAATCCTGGTGACTGTTCAGATGATCAGCTTGCAAACATCATCACCTGGTTGGGAATCAATTATAAGGAGGATATGGTTGCTGTCCAGAACTTTATGGAGGAAATCATCAAGAATATTTTCAAGAATAATTCAGAGTACAAGATTAACAACTACATAAAGACAATGCAGACACTCTTCGCCGCATATCCTGAAAGGGATATTGAAGAGGTTGTCAATAAGGAAATTGAAAGAGATGGTTGGGAAGAGAACAGTATGGAAATCATCAAGGACCTGATGAACAAATACTTCCCCTGGAGAATTGATGGAGACAAAATCAAGTTCTTTGATGACCTTTCAGTTGAATAAAAAAGAAGAGAGAACTTTTGGTTCTCTCTTTTCTTTTGTCATTCTCCGAAATAAATCTTATAGACTTTATCCTCCTTTCCTATCTCCCAGAACTTCAGGGTTCCATATTTCGGATAATGATATTCCCTTGAACTTATACCATCACCAGTTTTCTTAGGAAGATAAATGACAGGAAAAACTATACCTATATGTGAATAGTCAGGGTCTGTTATATAAGTTATATTATTTGGATTGAATGTCTTGAAACCTGTAATATATCCGTTTCCCTCTCTGGTCTGCATTTCAGGTTTAATATATCCGGGTATGGTGTGAACATAATGGATCTTAACAGGAAGTTCATCTTTAATCTGCTTTTTCTCATCCACATATGTCCTTTCTATTTCCTTGAGTTCTTTTTTAAGAAGTTCAATCTGTTCTAATCTCTTTATGTACTGATTTAAATATTCTCTCTTTTCCATACCTTTATAATTTAACTATATCTCTTCCGTCATCATACATACTAAAATTCAGATTACCGTTTTTCCGGATTGTGAGTTTCTTGGTGAGTGTTGGGCCATAGTATGTTACATATGGTTTGTCACCATAAGTCACACCATAACCAATCCTTTCAATCCTTATGATTGCATCTGAATGGGGATATGCAATCACATCACCAATCTTGAACCTTGCATTTTCATTGGCCCAGGTAATATACAGTTCATCCTTTGCTTTCTGCATTTCTTTTTGTAGTCTGCTCATTTCAGAATTATAATGATCCTGGATCTTCTTTACTTCCTTGTTTATTTCTTCAAGTGTCATATTACATTTCTTTTACAATACAAATATAATGAAAATTATCTGGTTATCCAAATATTTCAGATGAGCATCACATCAAACTCATCATTGGAGAAACATTTCTCAATCTCGTCAATGTTGAACAGATTCTTCTTCTGGAGGTCATTCAGGTCTTTCACGGTCTCCTTTGTCTTTATTTTGGAAAGATATTGACTCCAAAGGAATATGGTCTTTCCTACCTTCAGTTTCTTCAGTGACATCTCCCTTCCTGTCTTGTCATTGTCGAACAGGTATCTGACATTCTCCACATCATCAAAGAATCCGTCAAGATGTTTGGCTGCACTCTGAAGTGCTATGGAGTTGGGAATGGCAAGTGAATCAATGGGACCTTCCATAATAGTGAGGGGTTGACCCATATTGACATTCATAATGTTGAAAATACCTGACAATCTGTCAAGGTGAGCCACAATGTTCTCAATACCATCTTCCTCCTCAATATACTTCTGTCCAAGTTCTTCTTTCAGGAGAAGTCTTTCCACAATACCTCCTATATCTTTATTGAACACATCAGAGTATATCTTGGTCATTCTGCTTGACAGATATCTCTGTTTATTTGACTTCGGGTCAAGCTGCCTTATCTGATAACCTATAACCCTGTCAGATGGTGATATATTGAGAATATAAAGTTCCAAAGTAAGGGGATTGTAGGCAAAATACTTCCAGTCTTTTATGTCTATCATCCTTGATTTCAGATACTTGGATGCTGTCTCATTCTTATAAGGAGATATGATTCCGAGTTGTTTGAAGAGAATGTCCTTTGGAATTGCCAGTTTCTCCAGGAGAGTCATTGACATTGATGCCTGTGACCCGGATATTTTCCTTTCAAATTTCTTCGCATTCTGTTGAATTTCGTGGACCGTAATCTTGTCTTCAAGTGAGAGATCCTCCCCGAAATGATGAAGGAAAGAGTTGATACCCATATGCTCCCCACAATTAAAACAGTGATACTTGAGGGAGTCAAGATAAAGGTTTCCTCTCTTTTTTCTGTTGTCAGTCCTGGAGTCACTACATAGAGGACATGCAAAATTAAGTCTGTCATGGTAGATATCAATCTTTCTCTTGATATAACTGTCCTTGGCAAACTTGTTGTTGAGTATTTCCTGGATCTTGTTCTTTATATTGTCCAGGGTGTTATTTTCAGAGTCCCCTATCATATATTGAATCATAAACGTCCTGAATACTGAACTCCCCATACTTGGAATGGAGTTCTGACATCATACTGTCCTCCTTCTCCTTGATTGATTTCAGAATACCTTCGAGTTCAGTTACTTTTTCCTGAATCTCCTTTGCCTTATCCTGATTGGTATAAAGTTCCTTTGAGACATCCCTGTATTTCTCAATGATGTCAATGATGTCCTTTATTTCCTGGTCTGTAAACTTAATCCTCATCCTTCACTACCTTTGCAAAAACAAATGATTCCTTGATGCAGTCATACTTGACTCCATCAATGGTCAGAGGGGTGGAGCGCCCTATCGGTTTGACAACTATGTCACCCTCCTTGAGTATTGAACCATCATATGTCTTCAACACCCTGGCAAACCTGTTGTAATTCTCATCAGGAACATAAAGTCCTGACTTTGTTATGGTTTCATTCTTTATATCCTGTATAAGAATGTAACCGTTTTTCATCTCAATTGGAATATTATTCATGCCTTAAAAATAACAAAAAGAGATGTATTTTTGAGAAATACTATAAAATAAAATAAGTTATAAACTCCATAAATATCTATATAGTCAAAAAAATAACACTATGGCAAAAGACGTTGAAACTATTTCTTATATTGATTTGGGTGATGGTGACCAGCATCCTATTGATGCTGTTACTGTCGGAGGTAAGGCAGCAAGTGCTTTCCAGGAAAGTAAGATTGTGACAACAATCAGTTCAAGTTCAGATGATGAACATTATCCTTCAGCAAAATGTATGTGGGATATTATTGGTAATATAGAAACAAGATTAAGTAACATTTAAAAATATATAGATTATGGCAGATTATCCTTGGACTTCATTATCTGGATCAGATGCACCCGATACATCACATACATGGAGAGGAATATCTATAACTTCATGTAATACTTCATCTGCAGCCGAATTGAGGTCAATAGATGAAAATGTACCTATAACTGTTGCAAAAAATAGTACAACACTTGTGTTTATACAATACACAAAAAATGGTGAAGAATATGATAAAAATGTATCAGTGGGAATATATCCTTCTAGTACAGGTATTTCTAGTGATTGTAGTGGATTTGTGGGTATTGGTTCTGATAATAGTAATAAGTATGTAATATCTGGTGGAGACACAACTGTTGCGGCAATTGATCCATACACTAAATATGGAGGTATAGAAGTGTATGCAATACACAACTTTGATACTTCACAGGATATTACTTTTTGGATGGCTGGTTCTGGATATTTTAGAAATGTGTATTATGATGTAAATAAATTCTTCAAGGCATCATATTTTCTTGAAGAAAATGATGGTGCTTCAAGTTGGAAAGATATTGAAAAGTATGGTTGTAGATTTGCTTTTATAGCAAGGAAATATACAACATCTACAGAACAAATTCAAGGAGAGAATGTAACAGTTACAGTAAATGAATGGATAAAATACAATTATACATTTTATACAGGTTATACTTATACTATTATACTTGATGTTAATTGTTCTGATACAAATCATGCAGGATATTATGAAGGTATTGCTTTTTTTAGTTATGACAAAGAAGAACCAAATGTAGGTACAAAAACTTCAGAAATATCAGGTTTGGAACATGATGCAGATGATAATCCTATATTTGTAGATGGTGATAATAGACATAAAGAATTTGTATATAATCCCACTTCTGATACAACAGGTTATTTCTATTTTAGAAAAAATAAATTTGGAGTTGGAGGTATACATTTTGGTCATATAAAGATTATCAGACATATAAATGTAAATATAGGTTCAAATGGTGGAAGTACACAAACACTTAAGTTGAAACCTTATACAGCAGAATATTCTAATATAATACCAGGTATATCTGCACCAACAAGAATGGGTTCAAATAGTATACCATACACATTCATTAGTGATGGTTTTTTCACCTCAACACTTGGAAGTGATATGATTTTGAAGTTAAGTGTAAATACTCATACTTCAACTTCTGGATATTATATAAACAACTTTGATAAAACAATTGTAACATCTTCTGCTGATTTGTATTGGTATGCTCATTGGGGAAACACAATCTCATATAATCTTACAAGTTCAAGTCCAATATATATGTGGGCGACATTGGGAGCAACAGAAGCATCAGAAACAAAGGAAAGTACATATGTTATCATAGCTTCTGAAGGTGTAAAATGTGCATCTAGTGGAACTGTATCAACATCATTCAGCAGTAGTTCTGGTTTTACAATTGACAGTACTGCACAATACTTATATGCACCAGATGGAAAAGCCACAGGGGTTTCATATAGTCATAATGATAGAATACATTTTACATCTCCAAGTAAAACAACATATCCAACTTGTGAAGGTATGACAATGAATACAAATATTGTTCCACCTGTTTATGTTTCTGCTGTTATGGTCAGTGAATATGGTACACCAAATCCTCCAAGTATTAGTCAGACAAATATAATTCCTGCATATGGGGTTACATTGAACAGTACAAATTTGAGTAATTATTTTTCTTGGGGTGGTTCAGTACAATATATCAATTATAACAATGGAAGGACAAGAAGTGGAGATATTACATATACCAAGGGTGGAACTGGAAAAATCCCTTCATTGGGTATCAGTTATAAAAGTACAAATACATCAGCCGATATCAATGGCAGTGTGAAACCATATGTTCAGGCAAATGGTGAGGGAGGAATGAGTAATACTTCTCAAATAACAAAGGCAAACCAGGAACCAAATGTGGTTACAAATGTATATACATATTTGGTTAATAACCCTTCTTCATCCACTTCCACTTCAGGAAGTTTTCATGTGAGTTATGGTTCTATGTTTGGTTTGTGTATGGTTGCAAGATATACATCAGGTGAGGAAAGGGATATATTTGGTGATGGAGTTGAGGATAGTGTTTCTTTTAGTCTGTCATTACCTTCACACTTGGAATATGTAAAGGTATCTGATCAATTTGTAGATGTATCAGGACAATAAATATAATAAGAATTAATAATATTTTAAAAAATATAATATTATGGGATATAAAACATGGTCAAATGAATCTGTTGGTAGTTATGCAGGAAGAGGTTTATATAAAAATGGTACATCCGGAGGTGCAGACCTTTTTGCTCCTGATGCAAGTATAATAACTGTTGCTAGGGGAACAACTCTTGTGTATATGGAAACATTGACAGCAGGTATGTCTGGAGATTATTTGGGATTGCGTAATAGTCCAAGTGGTAGTAGAAACACTTGGATATCAACTGGTTTATATTCATATCAAAGTTATTATGTAGCAGACCTTGGTGGTGGACCTGGAGGAACTTTTAATGGAACATATGGAGGTAATACCTGTACTGCAATATTTACAATGGAGTCTTATCCTAACCAATCACAGATTTATGGTCATGCCGAGGGCTCTTGTCAAAGGAATGGAGATGGAAGTCAAGATTTTGAGGCAAGATATGTTAAAACCAGTAGTGGGTTGGAAACATGGGCATCCATAACAGATGTACATGGTTATACATATGCTGCCATAACTTTGAATACTGATAGTTACAATGGTTGGTATCATTACTCATATTTATTTTATGGTGGTTTTACTTATAATATTACACTTCAGGTATATTGTCCAACTAATGCATATGAAGGTATTGCTGTATTTAATACTACAAAATCAAATAATCAAACAAGTACACAAATAAAAAACTTAAGTGGTGTACTGTATTATTGTCAGGCAAATGAAAATGGTGGATATAAAAATTTTGATTATACTCCATCTTCAAATACAACTCTTCATTTTTATTTTAGGAGGAATGGTGATGTTATAACAAGTAATTATTGGCGCCGTGCATATATAAAAATTGTTATGAAAAACAATGTGGTTGTGTATGGTAATGGTAATGGTGATTCTACTACTACATATAAAATAGCACCATATGTTGCCAATAGTGGTGTAATCATAACTCCAAAAACCAGAACTGGTTCAAATGGTATAGCATATACATTTAAAGGTTTCTTTACTTCTTCTGCTGGTGGTGATAGTCGTTTTGATTCTACCGGAAAAATAGTGGATAAAGATAAGATATTATATTCCAATGGTTCATATTATTATAATGTGTATGCTGGTTGGGGAAACACAATTTCCTACAGTCCTTATACCACAACAGTCGGTACATATTGTACAACAGCAGCATCTGTTGCTAATAGTGCTACAGGAAATGTATCAGTAAAGGTGGCTGCTGAACCTGCAAAGTGTGCATCTGGTGAAACATTGTCTGTATCAGTCAGCCCTAATTACAGGTGGCCTACTATAAACAGTGATGCACAATATCTGACTGTATCAAATGGATTGGCTGGAGGTCAGACATATGGTGGTCCTAATGTGTATATTTCATCCAAGAGTGGAAGTAATTATCAGTCTATGGAACTGTCAAAATCTCTTCCATCCATTAGACTTTCCAAAGTTGCTGTAACTACATATGGTACACCCACCACTCCTACAATTACACAAACCAGAAATATTTATCCTTCAGTATATTCTATAAATAGTAATAATGTGACAACCTTTTTCAGCGGAAAAAATTCAACACAGACCATTACTTATACCAATGGTGCCACAAGAAATGGAAGTATAACATATGAATGGGGCGGAAGTAAAACATTGGATTTGGGTATGACATATATGCCTAGTAGTTCAACAGTCAATTTCAATAACAGTGTATATGTTTGTGCAAAGGGTGAAAACAGTATATATTCTTCAAAAGCATATATATCAACTGCTACAGTTGCATCAAATGTAATTACAAATCTGTATCTGCTTGAACCTTATAATCAGGAATCATCACAACCTGATGATCTTTATTGGGCTGACCCGAATAGTAGTCAAAGACTTTTTTTAATAGTTGCAAGGTATACATCTGGTGAAGAAAGGGAAATCTTAAATAATAACGGTAATCTCCATTATAGTTATTATGCATCTCCTTCTGATATGTTGTCTATGGTTATGATATCTTGGTATTAAATAAAATAAAATAATTAACAATTAAATATGGCCAATGCTTTACTAATATCACCATTACATCACGGAACAGGTTCTTTTACTATAACCTGTGAAAACTATACCAGGAACTTTAATGCTGAAGTGGGATGTTATGGTAATGCATCTTTTAGTACTACCATTAACACCGGGACCTTGAAATATGACGGTTCCGCAAAAAATCTCACATCATCAACAAGTACATCTGGTATATCATCATATTCATTGGGTTATAAGAAGGGGTCTCAAGCAACAAGTGATAGTCAGATAACATGGCAGACAAACCCTTCAGGTGGTAAACTCACTGCAACTGATGCTGGTACATATTATATTTACAAAAAGTATACTGTCAATAGGGATTATTGTGGAAGTGATCTCGCATATACCTATGTGGGTTCAAAGGTCATAGGATGTGGTGATGCTTATGTAGCAACAAATGGATGGACACATAATGGAAGTCAGTATATGGAGTATAATCCTATGGACTCCCAGAAGGTCTATCTTAAAACAAAGAATAATACTGGTAGTCTAACCCAACCAGGAAGTGTTACATATGCCGATGGTTATTCTACTTCCGGAACATGGACTCTTTATTCTGATAGTGGTGGATATTATATTATGATTCCTGCTGGTATTCATGGAGGAACCTGGTCAGTTACAGCAAGTTTTTCAATTGCTGCTTCATCTGATGGAAACTATTGTTCCGGTACAAAATCTATAACATGGAGTATATATATTGCCTGCAGACTACCTGACCTTGAGATTTCCGGATATGATGCTGATTATATTGTAGATCATTCAGGTACTCTTAATATTACATCCACATATCCAGATTCTGCTGATTTTACTATTTCAACCGGATATGCACCTGTTGATTTTTATGCTGGAGGTTATCCTGCATCATCTGATTATATTTTGTATTATGAGGGAAGAATAGGGGCACATGAAAGCACAACTTTTTATCAGTTGGAAGAAGTAGGTTATGAAGAATTTTATGTATGCTTTGTTTCACCTAATTATGAAAATTGGTGTCATTTCCCAGGTTATCCTGACCAGGATTCCATACAGGTAACTGTTACTGTTCAGAAATACACACCTACTATCACATTTACCAATTTAACCAAAAAATATAATGGAACAGTCCTTACACCAAACGCAATTGTATCATTACCTTCTGGAGGTAAGAGACTGAAAGGTACAATACATTATGGTTACACCGGTTCATCAGGTGACCACTATGTATCTTATGATAGTAATACTGGTTATATATGGTTGGAAGATGCTGAAATAAGAGATGTTGGAAGTAGAAATGTTTGGGCGTGGTTTGAACCTGATAGTACATGCAATGATGTATATAATAACAGTCCAAGTGATAGTGGTAGTATAGCCAGTACAACAATATCTGTAACCAAGGGTGACAATCCGATGACATTGTCAAAATCATCAGTAACACTTTATAGTGATGCTTATTGTTCTACATACAAGACTGCATCCATTACTGTAAATAACAATGCAGGTACACCAACTGCATCTTCAAGCAATACAAGTGTTGCAACTGTATCTGCATTTAATTCATCCAACAATACATTTACTGTAACTTATGTTGGTGCGGGTTCAGCTACAATAACAGTGACAGACCCTGGTAACTCAAATTACAATTCAGGTACAAAGACCTGTTCTGTTACATGTTATGTTGATGAAGAATATTCAACACAATATAAAGACCAGGCATGTACAACACAGGGTGTAAACATAACTTATGGTACACCAACTGTAACTATTGGTAATTCTCCCGGACTTACCTGTGCCGGTGGTAGTGCAACAGTTTCTTGTTCTGTGACTAACAGTAGTAGTTGGTATCAGAAATGGAAATCAGGATGTGTAAAACCACACAGTGGTTCTCCAACCGGAACAGCAACATGGTCTATCACAACCCAGACATTCACTCCTTCTGGTGGAAGTGCATCAACTATAACCAGATTCAGTAGTTCAGGTAATACATTGTCACATGCAACAATGGGAACAAATGTGGGTACTGACTATGTAAAGATTACAGCAGTTAATTCTGGTGATTCATCAAAGACTGCAATAGCAGAGAAGAGTATAACCAATAGTGTCACTAATTCTGATTATAATGCAACTAACAGTAATTATACTGCTAGTGTATCAATAGGTAATGGACTTACTTGTGCCGGTGGTAGTGCAACTGTAACAGCAAGTGCATCACACACCCACACATATTATTACCTGTATTGTTCAGGTTCAACAAGTGGACCTTACACTTCAACCCCAAGTGATACTGTAACATGGTCTATTACATCACAGACATTCACTCCTTCTGGTGGAAGTGCATCAACTATAACCAGATTCAGTAGTTCAGGTAATACATTGTCACACTCATCAATGGGAACAAATGTTGGTGTTGATTATGTAAAGATTACAGCAACTAATGCAGGAAATAGTAATGCTACTGCAACAGCAGAAAAGAGTATAACCAATAGTGTCACTAATTCTGATTATAATGCAAGTAACAGTAATTATACTGTCAGTGTAACTATTAGTGGTGGTCCTGTGGCTGGTACAAGTAGTGCCACTGTAACAACAAATGCATCACACACCCACACATATTATTACTTGTATTGTTCAGGTTCAACAAGTGGACCTTACACCTCAACTGTATCTGATGGCGCATCTTGGTCTATTACATCACAGACATTCACTCCTTCTGGTGGTAGTGCATCAACTATAACCAGATTCAGTAAGAATGCATCAACCGGTAAGTTGGATCACTCATCAATGGGAACAAATGTAGGTACTGACTTTGTAGAGATTACAGCAATCAATACTGGTGATAATACTGCAACTGCAAGCACAAGTAGGAGTATAACCAATGCTATAACTGATTATGATTATAATGCATCCAATAGTAATTATAATGTTAGTGTATCAATAGGTGATGGTTTGACTGCTGGTGGTGGTAGTGCAACTGTGACTGCATCAGGAAGTCACACTCGTACTTATTATTATTATTATAATTCTGGTTCAACAAGTGGACCTTACACTTCAACCCCAAGTGATACTGTAACATGGTCTATTACAACCCAGACATTCACTCCTTCTGGTGGAAGTGCATCAACCATAACCAGGTTTAGTAAGAATACATCAACTGGTAAGTTAGATCACTCAACAATGGGAACAAATGTAGGTACAGATTATATAAAGATTACAGCTACTGGAGGAAATAATACCACTGCAACAGCAGAAAAGAGTATAACCAATGCTTTAACCAATAGTAATTTTAATCCATCAGGATATACAGTAGATGTATCAATAGGTAATGGTCTTGGTCCTGGTGCAAGTAGTGCAACTGTAACTGCAAGTGCATCACATGTTGCTTATAATTATTATACATCTGGATCTGCTGATCCATCAACACATACAGTAAATGATAGTGTTTCTTGGTCTATTACATCACAGACATTTAACACATCAACTGTAATTACCAGGTTTAGTAAATCAGGTAATACTTTGTCACATAGTAGTATGAATGATACTGTAGGTACAGATAAGGTTACAATTACTGCAACCAATGGTAGTAACTCATCAACCACAAAAGCAGTATCTAAGGAGGTAACCAACTCAAAGGATAGTACAAACTATTCACCTTCTAATTATACAGCAAGTGTATCAATTGGTAATGGTCTTGGTCCTGGTGTAAGTAGTGCAACTGTAACAGTAAGTGGTAGTCATACAGCATATGATTACTATACTTCTGGTTATTACAATAATTCACATACTGTTACTGGTGATGGTGCAACATGGTCTATTACATCACAGACATTTAACACATCAACTACAATTACCAGGTTCAGTAAATCAGGTAATACTTTGTCACATAGTAGTATGAATAATAATGTTGGTACAGATAAGGTTACAATTACTGCAACTAACTCTGTAAATAGTAGTGGTACAGCAACAGCATCTAAAGAAGTAACCAACTCAAAGGATAGTACAAACTATTCACCTTCTAATTATACAGCAAGTGTATCAATTGGTAATGGATTGACTGCTGCCGGTGGTAGTGCAACTGTAACCGTAAGTGGTAGTCATACAGCATATGATTACTATACTTCTGGCTATTATGATAACTCACATACTGTTAATGATGGTGCAACATGGTCTATTACATCACAGACATTTGCTCCTGCAACTGGTGGAAGTTCATCAACCATAACCAGGTTCAGTAAATCAAGTAATACATTGTCACATTCATCAATGGGAACAAATGCCGGTACCGACTATGTAAAGATTACAGCATCCAACTCTACAGATAGTAATGCTACTGCAATAGCAGAGAAGAGTATAACCAATGCAATTATCACAACTCAGAAATATAAGAATACAAGTGGTACAACTGGTTATAATATAACTTATGTTACACCAACTGTATCTATTGGTAATGGTTTTACTGCTGCTGGTGGTAGTGCAACAGTTACCTGTTCTGTAACTAACAACACAGATTGGTATTATAAATATGACTCTGGTAATTACACTTCACAATATACAAGTACAGAAGCAGGTACTGCAAAGTGGAGGATAACATCAAATGGTAACAGTAGGTTCTCTGAACCATCATCTGGTGGAAGTACTATAACTGTAGGTGGTTCTAATGTGACAGTTTATTCAACTGGTAGTGCTGTATCACATAGTTCTATGGGTACTTCTGCCACAACAGACAGTGTTACAGTTACAGCATATAATGTGGGTGATACAACAAAATCTGCAACAGCAAGTAAGAGTGTAACAAATTCACTTGGTTCTACCAAATATAAGAATACTTCTGGTACAGAGGGTTACAATATAACTTATGTTGCACCAACCTGCACATTGACAAATAACCTTACTGCTGCTGGTGGTAGTGTAACTGTTACCTGTTCTGTAACCAATAACACAGACTGGTATCAAAGATATACCTCTGGTTCATATACAGCAAAACAGACAGGTACAGAAGCAGGTACTGCAAAGTGGAGGATAACATCAAATGGTAACAGTAGGTTCTCTGAACCATCATCTGGTGGAAGTACTATAACTGTAGGTGGTTCTAATGTGACAGTTTATTCAACTGGTACTGATGCATCACATAGTAATATGACAACCAATGCTACAACAGACACTGTTGGTATCACAGCATATAATGTTGGTGATCCAACAAAGACAAGTGGTGAGAAGACAGTAAGTATAGGTAATGCTATTACAAATAGTAACTATTCACCTTCTAATTATACAGCAAGTATTTCAATTGGTAATGGTTTGATTGCTGCCGGTGGTAGTGCAACTGTATCAGCAAGTGCATCACACAAGGCATATGATCTTTATACATCAGGATCATATAACAATCAACACAATGTTAGTGATAGTGTTACTTGGGAAATAACCTCTAATGGAAATAGTAGATTCACCAAGACAAACAATACCACCTTATCACATAGTAATATGACTACTAATGCTGTAACTGATAGTGTCACAGTAAAGGCTACAAACTCAACAGATACAACTGCAACTGCAACTGCAAGTAAGAGTATAACCAATGCTGTGGAAAGTATTTCATTGGCAGTTAATGGAAAGACTGATGCAACTTCTGTTCCATTTGGTTCAAGTATTGCTTCTTCAAACATAGTCTTGACAGGAACATATACATCCGGTTCAACTGGAACACTTACACCAAAGGCAGTTTCATCAAGTGATACAACAGTTGCAACAGTATCATAATGGTCAATATATCATAAATAATATAAGAAAAAATATATACAATATGGCAACAATAACAGGTATAAAAGTTGGTTCAACAAACATTACTGCCACTTATGGATCTTTAACCAGTAATACAGTTGTTTTGAGTGTTACCGCTTTGAATTTGGGAACAGTTGGTACCATTTCTGGATTGTCAAATCAGACATATACAGGTAGTGCTATTAAACTTAATCCTACAGTTACGGTAACCGCAACAGGTGTTGGTACAGATGTTCCCCTTGCAAAGGATACTGACTATACTGTATCTTGGAGTAGTAGTGTAGATTCCACATCTTGTATTGCTGTTGGTACTGTTACAGTTACTGTTACAGGTAAGGGTAATTATACAGGTTCAAAAACAGCAACATACAATATTACTGGTGCTACAATTACAGTTAAGACATCTGGTCAGTCATCTCTTATTAACCAGACTTATACATACAATGGTTCTGCCCAGGGTGTTGGTATTGTGGCAACAACAACAAATAGTCAGACAGCAACAATCAGGTATAGAACTGCATCAAGTGGTGAATATAACTTGACATCTGCACCACAGATAACAAATGTTTCACAGTCACCATTAACGGTTTATTATCAGGTTACAGCACCTAACCATGCTGATAAGACCGGTTCATATACAATTACTATCAATCCCGCTGGAATAACCATACCTACTCCTACTGGTATCACCAAGACATATGATGGTAGTGCTTATTCAGCATCATTTGGTTCAGTAACAGGTGCATCTATTACCAAATATCGTTATAATACTTCTGGTGCTACATCATCTTGGACTGAAACTACAACTCTTCCTTCAAGGACATCTGTTGGTACAACAACAGTTCAGGCATACTATACAGCAGATGGTAACCACAATGGAAGTGGTTGGTCTTCAACAGCATCAATTGTTATTAATGCTGCTGACTTTACAGTAACTGCCAATAACCAATCATTTACTTGGACAGGTAATGCTCAGGGTAATGCTATTTCAGTAACTAACTTGAAGGGTAGTCAGACTGCAACAATTAAATATGGTACAACATCAGGTACATATGACTTGACATCTGCTCCAAAGATAACCAATGTTTCACAGTCACCATTAACAGTTTATTGGCAGGTAACTGCTTCAAACCATAATACACAGACAGGTTCATATACAATCACTATCAATCCTGCTGGAATAACCATACCTACTCCTACAAGTAATGAACATATATATACAGGTACAACATATTATGCAACATTCCCTGCTGCTTCATATGCAACTATAACCAACTATAGATATTCAACAACAGATGGTTCCGGTTGGTCTACATCAAATACAAACCCGGGTAATTCAACTGTTAGGACATTATATGTTCAGGCATACTATACAGCAGATGGTAACCACAGTGGAAGTGGTTGGTCTTCAAGTGCAACAATCACAGTAACCAATGCTACAATAACAGTAACAGCCAATAATCAGAGTTACACATATAATGGTTCTGCCCAGGGTGCTGCTATTTCTGCATCAACAGTCAATAGTCAGACTGCAACAATTAAATATGGTACAACATCAGGTACATATGACTTGACATCTGCTCCAAAGATAACCAATGTTGCAGATTCAAAGACTATATACTACCAGGTTACAGCACCTAACCATGCTGATAAGACCGGTTCATATACCTTGACTATAACACCGGCAACACCTACATTCTCATTGACAGGTAGTACCAAGACATATCATGAGGGTAGTGCAGACATCAAGGCAACTGCATCTGTTGCAGGTACAGTTCATTGGGGAACAACATCCAGTGCTATGACAAGCACAAAGTCTATATCTGCTAATACTGCAACAACTGTGACAAGCAGAACTGAATCTAATGGTGTAGGTACAACTACAATTTATGCATACTTTATACCTACAGATAATTCAAATTATAATTCAGTTGGTAGTTCATCACAATATGCACAGTCTGCTGCTGCAAAGATTAATGCATCTGGTGATAATGATATTACTGTAAGTGTAGAAGGTACTCTTTATTATACTGGTTCTGCTCAGGTTATTGCAACCATGACTGATCGTGAAGGTGTTGCTCACTTCACATTGGGTTACAGTACAACATCAAATGGTACAGTAACTTGGGGTACTCAGGATGCAACAACAATTTCAGCTACTAATCCTGGAACATATTATATACATTATAAGTTGACCCCAGATAGTAACCACAGTACAACAATTGAAAATAAACAAATTGATGCTACTTCAACTATCAACAATGGTACATTGACAATCACAGTAACAGGATATAGTGCTACATATGATGGTTCTGCTCATAATATTGTTGCATCTGGACCTTCTGCAAAGAACCAGGCCAACCAGACCGTTACAGGTGTTACATATACTTATTCAACTTCTGAAAATGGAACTTATGGATCAATGCCAACACGTACTGCTGCCACTGGAACATCAGCAAATGAAAGTGCAACAGTAACATATTGGGTAAAGGCAGATATGGATGGTTATACAACAGCCAAGAAATCATTCACAGTTTATATTGCCAGGGCTGCTAATCCTCTTACAATTTCACCTACCACAGCAACTATTTACAATACAACAGGATATAACACAGTTCAGATTACTCCTTCAGGAGCACAGGGCAGTGTAAGTTATTCTTCAAGTGCTACTGGTAAGGCAACTGTAAATAGTTCTGGTTTGGTTACATATGTTGCTGCCGGTACAGCAACTATAACTGTAACTGCTGCTGGTAATGACAACTATAAGTCTGGTTCAAAGACCTGTGCAGTTACAACAGTTGTTGATACTGTTACCTCTTATGGTGATATTACAGGTACAATAACCATTACACAGAAGGCAAACTTCCCAGCAGGAGGTGTAACATTGACAACAAGTAATATTTCCACATATTTCAATTATACAAGTACAGCAGCACAAACAAAAACTTGGGCATCTGGAAATACAACAAGTGGAACAATCACACATACATGGAGTGGTACAAATGTAAGTATTCCATCATTGGGAACATCAGAGACATCAACAGTTACTTCAAGAAACATCAGTTTCACTGTAACTGCATCTGGTGAGGGAAGCAAGACAAAGAGTGCATCAGTTTCAACAGGTAACCAGGAGGCCAACCCTGTAACTGGAATTACTTTGTCATTGGTAACTGCCGGAGATTCAACAAATACTCCTAAGACCAGTGTTGCATTTGGTTCATCCTTGAACACAAGGTTGGTGGCAACATATAAGTCTGGTTCAACAGGTGTAGTTTCACCAAAGACTGTTACATCAAGCGATACAACTGTTGCAACAGTATCATAATCATATAAATTTTGTTTTCACATTCTCCATTAAGGAGGATGTGAAAACATTATAAAAACAAAGAGTTAATAGAAGTATGAGTATAGTAAAGGGTATTAAGGTAGGTTATGCGGATATTACCGCAACATACGATAGTACTACTGCATTATCTGATACTGAAGGTCTGACAGTTGTTGCTGTACCACTTGGAGGAATTGCATCTCCAAACAATACAACATATGATGGCAACCCACAGTATCCAACACCCACAGTAACTGCTACTGTGGGTGGTGAGGTTATTGTTCTTGTCAAAGACACTGATTATACATTATCATATTCAAACAATACCAATACCGGTACTGCAACAGTGACCGCAACAGGTAAGGGAAATTATAGTGGAGAAGTATCATCAACCTGGACAATCAACAGTGCTGAAATTATTGTTGATGTTTCTGATCAGGAATATACATATAATGGTTTATCACAAGGTATTGGAGTTTCAGTATCACTTGTTTCAGGAGAACCAACAATTAAATATGGATTATCATCAGGAACATACAACCTTACAACAGCACCACAGTTCAGGGATGTCAAGACATCAGGTACATCATATTACACAGTATATTACCAAGTCATAGCAGAGAACCATACAACCAATGAGGGTTCATATAAGGTTACAATTATACCTTTGACTGCAATACTTGAGTGGGGAGATACATCTTGGGTATATGATGGGGAACAACATTATACAACATGTGTTGTTAGTAATAAGGTATATGGTGATGATTGTGTTGTTACATTGTCTGGAAACAGTATTACCAATATTGGTTCAACAACAGTAACAGCAGTGGGATTTTCAGGAACAGATGGAAGCAATTATAAATTGCCGGTAGAACAGGTTCTTTTGGAGAGAACTCTTACTGTAAGGGCAGGTTTGTTTGTCAAGTTGTCAGGTGTCTGGACACCGGTTAAAAGAGTATATAAAAAGGTGTCTGGAAACTGGGTTGAACAGGAGATGGATTCTGCATTTAGTACTTCAAAGATGTACAAGAAAATGAATTAATGATTCATAAATACATAAAGAATATACAATATAAAAACAAATAAAATTATGGCAAAACGTTTAAATGATAATGATGTTTTTGGTCTTGTAGATACTGCTGCATCCAATTATATTCAGGAAATTTATGATGGTACAAACACTCATGCTGTTGCTGTTAAAAAAGGTATAACCTTCTTTAATGGTAGTGCTGATACCACTGGTGTTGTATGGAATGGTGTTCAGGAACTTGAGGTTGTTATCCCTACACTTGCTGATATCGTTTCAAACCCTGTAGTTCTTAAGGGTGTAATTAATAACGATTCTCAGATTCCTTCAACTGCATCAAATGGTGACTTGTATTACATTGGTGCAGATGGTGTTACAATTGATGGTCAGCTCTGTGAGGCTGGAGATATGGCAGTTTATTATAATAGTGCTTGGCATGTAATTTCTGGTGAGAATCAGGTTACTATCAACACCTCTGCCGGTACAGTTACAGGTAATGACACAGTATTCTCAATTTCAGGTACAGCAAAGACTATCCTTACAGTTGAAGGTAAGACTTTGAGTGTTGAACTTGACTATGATGATATAGCAAGTAAGGTTAATGTTTCAAAGGGTGGTTCTGCTGCTATTTCAGTTGTAAATGGTACAGTTTCTGTTGATTCTATGAATATTGCTCTCGCAAAGACAGCCGGTGTATCACAGGATATTGCAACAGAAAAGACTATTGCTCTTCCAACAGCCCTTGCATCTGGTGCAGTTACAATCAGTGAGAGTGTTCTTATATCATCTGACTTCTCATTTACCCAGGGTTCATTCCCAACAGCAAGTGTAAATACTACTGCTATTTCTATCAATGCTTCAACAGATATTTCAGTTACAGGTACATTTGTAACATCAGTTTCAGCTGTTGGTGGTGTATCTTTTGAAGAGGGTTCAAATGTAAGTAATGACCTTGCTTTTGTAACTGGTCTTACTTCTGCTTCAGGTACAAATTTTGTAACCGGAATCCGCACATTTGTATCAGATGGAGAAACCCCAGATGCTTCAACAGATGTTATATTTGAAATCCCAGGTGCTGTTACTGTAACAGGTACAAGTACATTTGCAACAGGTTTTGGTGCAGCTGCAGCTTCTGGTGATGTTATTTCATCAGTTTCAGTTGGTGCAGTTACTATTGGTACTGGTACAGACATTGTAACTGGTCTTACTGGTGCAGGTAATTCAGTTATTACAGGTGTTACATTTGGTGATGCTTCAACAGACAGCACAAGAGAGTGGTTCTATAGTGGTCTCACAGAGGGTAGTGATGTTGTTACTGATGTTACTGTTGGCACAGTTTCATTTGTTAGTGGTAATGATACAGCAGGTATGACAGATTCTGCTCTTGTAACCGCTTCTGTAAGTAACCATGTTCTTTCATTCACAACTGGTACATTTATGAAACCTGTAAGTATTTCACAGGCTTCTTCTTCAGTTAGTAAGAAGGGATTCACAAAGACAGGTATTTCACTTACTGGATTTAGTTCAACATCAGATACCTTTACAAAGGGTGGTATCAGTCAGGCTGAAACAACTGTTTCTTATAAGAGTCTTACAACTGATAGTATTAACATTGCTCTTGGTTCAGCAACCAAGTATGTAGCTGATAAGGCAGAAGATCATGCATATACAGCAACAATGGGTTATAAGAAACTTTCATTGACTGATGCAACAACCTCAACAGGTTCACCTACACTTACAGGTACAAACATTACAGCTACTATCCCAGCTGAAACAGTTGTTGTTGGACTTAATGCAGGTACACTTCCTTCATTAGAAATTGGTGCACCATCAGGTACACTCACAGGTTCTGTTGGTACTACATTGGATACATCATCTGTTTCTTGGCTTGCTGTCGCATCTGATAAGAGAAATATTGCTGGTGGTGATACATATACATTGACATCTAACAGTTCAGCAGAAGGTGTTATCTCTGGTAGTGTAATTTCTGTTGCTGCTGCTGATAACTATGATGTTACAGGTGCAACTGTTACAATTGCTTCTGGTGTCTTTGTAACTGATGTTGAAGTAAATGGTTCTACTGCTCTGCCGGTTCCAGTTCTTCAACCAGTGCTCAACTGATTCCAGTTCTTCAACCAGAACCAAATAATGCATAATCAAAACACTTAATATATGATTGAAAAGGACTTGGATTTCAAGTCCTTTTCTTTTTTTGTTATATTTAATGTATATAAAATATCTTTTAATATGGAACATAAAAGACTTCAGTTTTTGGTTCCCCAATATAAGGAGACAGAGGATGTTATCAAGTTTCTTCTTGATTCAATAGAATGTCAGGTTCTTATTGATAAGAAAGATATAGGTGTAATTATCTGTTCTGATGGTGGGGAATATATACTTGACAGAAATTTTCTTGACAGTTATTCTTATGATATTGACTATATCATATGTCCTCACAGGAATGTATCTTCAACCAGGAATTCTGCACTTTTATTGTCAGATGCTGATTATATTATGTTTTGTGATGCTGATGATGGTTTCTGTAACTTATTTGGAATTAAAATCATATTTGAAAATATTGATATCAGTGACAAGACCAACACCCCATTTGATTTATTGACATCAAAGTTTTATTGTGAAAGGTCAAGTGATGAAGGACATACAGGAAGTAAAAACACTTGTTCAAAAGATATATCTTGGGGACTTACTATGGGTGATCATAACAATATATTCATTCATGGTAGAGTTTATAAAAGAGAGTTTCTTATAAAAAATTTCCTTTATTGGAATGAAAAGATTTGGGCAAATGAAGATAGTTTCTTCAATATATCAACAAATCTTTATGCAAAGGATAAAATAAAGGCATTGGATGTTCCTATTTATTGTTGGAGAAGTAATCCACAGTCTGTTACAAATGACCCAAAATTTATAGTGAAGACACTTCATCAGTTGATTTATTCTAATGATAGTGTACTTGAAACAATGCTTTTATTAAAAATAAATGAAAAGGAAATTGGAAAGTGTGCTTTCGATATAATCTGTAAGGTATATCTTGATATGAACAGACCTTGTTGGTATGAGGAAGGAAATAGTGAATATAGAGATATTACACTTAAGACATTACAATGGTTCATAAACAAAAGGGGATTATTGTGTGAATGTCTTACTGATGATGAAAAAAAGGATACTCTTCAGAATGCAAGAGGTTCACAACATTATAAAAATATTGAAAGTATTGCATTTAATGATTTTATAAACTTTGTAATGAATTATGGAAAAGAACAGAAATGAATGGGTAATACATATCTGGGGTAAGAAAAGAGAAAATATGGAATTGAATGATATTGAGAAATTCCATATTCATATGTTAAGTATGTTCCAGGAACAATATAAGAAGTTTGATAAAATCCTTGTAAATATAGCAATGGATGATATCTATGATACAAATCTTTTTGATTTCTTGAAAGAAAAGGTTGGTGAGGCTTTGAATAATGATAATGTTGAATTCAAGATGTGTCAAAACAACCCGGAATTTGGTGAATATGTTACATTCAGGCCATATGTGTTTGACAGGATTGGTGAAGATGTCAATATATTCTATAGTCATTTCAAGGGATATGCAACATTTGTAAAGGTACTTAAGGAATCATTTCCAACAAGAGTCATTAGTCTCTGTGAATTATTTTGGGCATATCTTATGTATCAGTATTCTTTGAATGTTGATGATGTAAATGATAAACTCAAAGACAAATGTACATATAGTTGGTTTGTTATAAAAGACCCAGAAAGTAATTATTTTACTAATTATTTTACTGAATACCATAATAAACTTAAAGGTGAAGATAAGAGGTTTGAGGATAGTGCAAAAGATAATTTCCATAAGTATTCTCCCGGAAGTTTTTGTTGGTATAATCTTAAGAGAATTGGTGAAAAACTGAAGGATGAACCTTGGATTACATCTGTTACAACTGATTATCTTTCAAAGGATATAAAGGAAAATGATATTAATTTATGTACACATTTTTGTGAAGCATATCTGATGCAGTTCTTGGATGTTGATGAGTGTTATTCTGTTAATAATTTTAATGAAGAAATAAAGAAAATAGAAATTCCATTCTACATAACAATTTATCCATCAAAACTTATTGGTAGGGAATATCTGAAAGACTTTGAGAAATATTTAATTGAAAACAAGTTGATATAAACAAATAGAACCAATAAATGAAAGGGGAATGACCTTGGGGTCGTTCCCCTTTCTCATAAATATAATATGGCTAATGAGATTATAGAATTTGTAAAAACAACATCAGAAAAACTTGATTATGTGTTGGAAAAGGATGGTGGAAAATATACAAAATCATTCATCCACACTCATGATGTCAATGAGAATGAAACAGCAGATGATCAGTTGTATATTGGTCCTGACAGACTTACAGACAAGTTCAATGTAGGTAATTCAAATCTTTCAGATCCTACCAGGAAGGTTGGGGGACTTGATGCATCTACCATAGGACAACTGAAGGACAGGAAGATAAGTGAGATACTTATGGACATCCTCAGACCTGATGTCATTGAACCGAGTGTGAGTACTCCTGCAAGTGTGAGTATTTCATATAATAATCCTACACTTATTGAGGTGGGTTCAACACTTCCTTCCAAATCAGATATATCATCAGTTATTGATAATGGTGTTTGGTCTGATGAAACACCATATTCTGGAGGATCCGGTTCTGTTACATTGAATATGACTCCAAACAAATGGGGTACATCTTCAATTGAGGGAAAGTATATTATATCAGGAAGTGTGACATTTGAGGAAGGAGGAATTCCAAAGGATAACTTTGGAGATGAGTATCCTGAAAAACAATACCTTGGAGGTACTGAAACATCAAATGAAATCACAATAACATCTATATATCCTATATATATCAATGATGGAGATGACATCACAGTTATGGTGAAACACATTGTTGATTATATTGATGGTGCTGAATTTGAGGTAACCATTCCAGCAGAGATTGAAACACCTGAACCTACAAAGTTTATGATCCAGGTGCCATATGAATTTACAACATTTGAGGTGAAGAAGTACAACCAATTGACAGATAAGTATGACATTGATGTCCCTATGGTATTTGATAGCAATATGTATATCAGAGAGGATAATACATATACCAATACAACAAGTACCCAATATAAAATTAAGCTGAAGAAGTAATAATATATGTCAGGAAAAACATTTACCGGTGATATAAAATTCCCAAGTAACTTTGATGTCCAGACCACCAGGCCTTTGGATGTTAGGTTGGTTGTGGATTCAAAAGAAGACTTGACAAATGGTTCAATAGAAGCACCATACCAGGGTATGGTTGTAAATATCAAGGGCACTTCAGAACTCTGGATTCTTTTAACTGATGGTATTGAGAACTCAAAGAATGAAGAGAACTGGAAACTTGTGACAGGTTCAGGTGGTGGATTGTCAAAGTATTCTATCCCAGTTATGACTCCTGAAATGATGGATGAGGCAATTGCAGATCCAGATATTGAGTTTGGTGATTCAGATGAGTGTATTATTATAGATGAAAATCATAATCTGGATGATGACAATCCAGATATATTCTATAAGGGTATCATCCAGGATATGTACAGATCAATCATAGCACTTCAGGCAGAAGTGACAAGATTGAAGAATACATTTGAGTCTGGTATTGTATCATATAAGAATAGAGATACAAGATTTGGTGATGTTGCTGGAGATACATCTGTTGATGAGGAAGAACCACTGTGGGCTGTGGAACCTGGCTATCTTTCATTGGTGAGTGACAATCCTAACTTCATCACAACTTTGGATGTGAGAGGTAGTGCATCTTTCATACAGAGAGGTATTGAAGAAGCATCAATTGATGTGAGTGTTGATGACCAGTTGACATTTGTTGGTGGTGAATATATGTTTTATGATGGTCTGACACCGGATGCAGAACAGGCAAATCTCACACTTTATAACATCAAAGATTCAAAACTCATCACATATCTTGTTACAGATAAACCAGATATTAAAATAGAACTTATACCTGTTGCTAATGAGTACAGTATATCTGATGTAAGAGAAGTGAATTTTGCATCATTGTTAGGAGGTATCAGTACTACAAATAAATATGGAATCTGTATGATTCTCAGCAGAAAACAGAAGACAGATGATGAGACATACAAAGGTTTCAATTATGTATATTTCTCAATAATAGATTACAACACAAATAAGAAGTTACGTGAGGGATATTTAAATAAGAATAGTGATACATTGTCATCTGACAGAGTTTTGTTGGATGACAGATATGCAATACGTTCACTTGCATTTAATGGAAGACATAGTGCTGAAAGCAGTAATATGACCCTTTACAGAATGAAGTTCTATACAAAGTATGAGGATTTCAGTTCTGGTTGGGAAGAGAGGGAAGATGAAATTATATCCAACCCACCAAGTGAATATGATACAACATATGAAGTTGCACACATTGCCATTAGGTCAGTCAAGAATTTGGAAATGCTTGATGAGATTACTGATAAACTTCTTGACAATGAGTTGATATGGAATAAGGATAACAATGCCCTTTATATCAAATCTGATGGTAAGATTTGTAGAATTGGATCTAAGTCCAGTGATGATGATGAACATAAAAAAGATAATAATATGACAGACAAAGAAATTATAGAAGCCCTTGAGAAGATGGGTATCATTGTGAACAATCCTGTTTACAGTGAGGATGAATATGGTGAAGATACTGTACTTGAGTCATTTGGTAACATTTCATTGAAACCAATTGCTGATGTTACATTTGTCAACCAGGATACCAATAAGAGGTTTACATTTACTGTGGACCCGGAAGGTAATCTTGTGGGTAAGGACAAATCTGCACAGACTATTGAAGAGTATTTGAGAGAAACAGAACAATCATCCAAATATGATAATACTACTGACTATAAAGCAGTAAGAGGTTTCTCTTCTGACTATCTCTTTATGAAGACCAATTCAAAGAATAATATATTCATGACAGATGATGCCGGCAAATTGTCAGACAGGTTGAGAATCTCATCATTCTATGCACCAATCATTACAGATGATGTACATGGATGTACACATTCATTTGTTGAATTGGAAAATACATCTGAAGTTGATATACCATTGACAGGTGTATATCTCCATTTCTATGATGCATTTACTGATACTGCTCATCATCTTGAACTTGATGGTGTTTGTAAGGCAGGTGGAACATATCTCATCAGAGGTGCAAAACATGCTGAACTTGATGATGCTTCTGCATTTATCAAGGTGAAGACATATGATAAGGAGTGGTATGAGAATGGTGAACTTCTTTCATTTGAACAGGTTGCAGTCAAGACAGTTACTGTTGATGATGTGGAAGAAGCTGCTCCTGATAGTCCTGTAAAATTTGCATATAGATTTTGCTTGACATATGGTCTTCCCAACTTGGCACCAACTGATAGATTGGTTATGGAAAATTCAGGTTCTGAAATTGGAGGAGTCACATATGATGCTTCAACATATCCAAATCTCATTATTAATCCAAGATTTATAGATGGTTGTTCATTCTCAACAGCATCAAGTATTGCTGGATATACAAATCCTTGGTATGCAAATGGTAAGGGTGGTGTTGGTATTCAGATCAAAAAGAATACAATGTTCAGACTTATGTTTGCATTGGATCCTGCAAAGCAGGCATTTAATGGTTTCAACGGAAAGGACAGTTCAAGAATAAGATACAATAAGGCAACAGATATCCAGGTCCTTGATTTAAATAAGGAGTTCATAGGATATCCTCACAGTAATGAAACTATTAAGATAGATAGATATACACCAAAGGCATCCTTTGAGAATAGGAATGTAATGACAGACAAGTCACAACTCAATAAGGAGAAACCAAATATGGTTACCTGTTCATTTGGTCTTGATGTGTATAACACAAGATGTTTCAACTGGATTTCTTGTGGTACATTTGATGAGTATGTATGGGTAAGACCACAGGGTTCAACAGCATGGACTGGATTTCAGTCATATACAAAGGTTTCAAAAAACAATGTTGAAGATACTTCAAAATCAATACGTAGGAAAGAATATCTGATGGATGTGAATAATGCAGGATATGCAAGGATGATTAACAGATTCCCTGGAAACAATGTTCTTTTCACATCACATAAATGTGTCCTTGTGTTCCCGGATGCATTAGAACCAACAGTATATGAATATGTTGTTGGTAGACCTGATAAGGATGGTAAACCTGATTTTGAACATACAAACAGTATATATACATTTACATTGTACCCAAGGTCATATGAAGGTAGGGTATATCAGGTTACTGACCAACAGGGATTCCACTGGATTGAATACCAGGTATGGGCTGCAGCTGCAGAGTTCCTCAATACAAAGATTGCTCAGGAAATTGCTGAAATAAATTCAACAGCAACTACAAAGGTATTCCCTATCCTCATCAATACTGGTGATATGACTCAATCTGGTGCCCGTGTTAATGAGTGGTTGGATTATTACAATGGTGGTGTAAGTTTGTTTAATCATCTTGAACAAATGAACTGTGTGGGTAACAATGACCTTTGTCCTATCAACCCAAGAGATCTTGGTACTGGTAATGATAATGACAAGTCAAGTTCACACTTCTTCCATTATTTCTACTGCTTTGATGTAAGGGATACTGAAAAGTGTAATGAAGAAATTCCAGATCCAGAAAAACCAAATGAGAAGATTTATACAGGCAGTAAGTTCTTTACTGGTGAGAGTCTTGTTGTAAAAGCACATACTGGACAGTTTGGTAGTGGTGATGAACTTGTTGAGATAAATGTTACAGAAGATAGATTTATCCCATCATTCTATTATTTCAAGACAGGTAAGGTTCTGTATTTGATAGTTAATTCTGAAATACCTAAATCTAACTGTATGTATTGGTTTGGTCTTTGCTCAAATAATGCATATGTCAATATTTATACAGGTATTGAGATTTCAGCAAATGGTGCATATGCTGCTACTGATAATTGTTTTACACCTCTTTATGAAACAATGTATGCATGGTTATCAGGTAATCAGACCAGTGGTGTGAATGACAGAAAGGTTGTTGTTGCAATGCATGAGATGCCTTTCACTGTTATAACCAATGAATCTCTGTTTAAGGGAACAACAAAGAATATACCTTGTACAAGAAATTTCCCAACAAAGAAGGGAAGACTTGGTTCAAATACCAATCAGTTGGACATCAATGAGGATAGGGGTATTTTCTGGTGTTCAAGACTTCTTGAATATTTTGGATGTAAACTTGTAATTGGTGGACATAAGCACACATATGCTCTTTCATATCCTATTAAGGAGAAATATACTTGGAAACTTGGTGATGCTGCTGCTGTAGATAGTAAGACACAAATTAAGACTATGCTTCCAACTCTTGAAGATGAGGCAGGTGTAAATCCACAGTGCTTGATTTCATGGAATATTGAAGCAACAGATAGCAATAAGGAAGAGTATAACTTTACTGGTGATACTGCATTGAACAGTACAAAGACACCATATATTCCTAACAATCTTTACAGTGAGTATGGTAAGGATATAACTGATGGTTCAACAGATTTTATCCGTTGTTGTACACCTATTGATGATTATAATGAAAAATATGATGGATTTGTATCTTATTCAATGTGCCAGGCAACTGGATATAAATTGAAGTCAAACAAGGAACTTCCTGCACCAACACAGGTATTCTCAAAGATTATACCTATGACTACATATAAAAAGAGTGATAGTAATGCATTTACAGATTCACCAAGTGGTGACCAGTTATATCCTATGTATAGTGTCCTTGAGTTTGAATATGATAGCAATGGCAAGGTGAATGGAATCAGTGTTACTATGAACCGTATCACAAGTATCTTCAAGGCAGATAATAAGGATAAGTTTGACCAGTTGAGTTATGGAACAAAGGCAATGAAGAGACAGTGCCTCTGTACATTTGAAAAGGAAGATTGTAATGGATATGGAACTACCAGTCAAAGACCGGCAAATCCAGCCAATGGATATCTTTATTTTGACATCACACTTAATAAAGTAGTACAATATCAGGTCACAACTGCTGAAAGTAAGTGGATAGAGGCCAGAATAAGAATGTATGGTAAGTGGTTGTCAGAGGCCGATGCAAAAAGTAGATTAGATAATTACCTGGCAAATCCTACCACTGTTGCAGACAACAGATATTTACATATTAAATATTAATTGAGATTATGAGAATCAAAAAGAAAGATGGAACAATACAACCATTCATAACTGGAAAGGATGTTGTTATAACCAAAGAATCATTAAATGAGAATAAAGAAGTTACAGTTGATGATGTTTTGGATGAACATAAAAAGGAAATAGATAAACTTAAAAGTAATGTAAAGTATATCTATGCCTATGGAGGTGTTGGAGGTAATGGTCATGGAGGTTCTGGTGGTGGATCCACTGGAAACCCCACACTTTTTGTTTCTCTTGGAGGTCATCAGATACAGAGTGGTAGTGATAATATTATTATATTTGGTAAACCTGGTGAATATGTTTTTGAGGGTAGTTTGAGTAATGCCGGCGGTGAAATCTTTTATGTTTATGTCGGATATGGAAAGAACATCAAAAACCCAAAACAGATTACATTAGATAAGGAAAATAGGTGGATAATCAAATCAGAAACCTATAACCTGAAGGAAAATGGACAGATTACTGTAACACTCAAAGATGTGGAGGGTAGAACTCTTTCCACAGTTACACAGACATATGTTGTGAATGCACACAGTTTTGATGCAAAGTTCAAGTATGTGTTTGAGGATAGGGAGATTGAATTTTCTCCTTATGAGTATTTTATGGGTAATTATAACCAGAGAAATCCATTTATAGACATAACATTCAGTATCAACATACCTAATGTTCAGAATGTTATAGTGTCTTATAATATCAAGGGTGTTGATGGAGAGAGTGATATACAGTATTCCGATTCAATGGGAGACATAACAACCGGTAAGGGTACTGTATCATATGGTCAGATAACCAACAGTAACTTGAGGATTTATCTTGATAATCTTAAAAGGAATGATATTCCATTCATTCATGAAAACAATACAGGTTCATATGATGTTACAATAACTCTGAATTACAGCGTTAGTGGTAGCCCTGCTGACCCAACACAGGTAACATTTAAGATAACATTGATTCCTAATCTTCTGTATATAAATGTAAGGAACAGTCATAATATCCTTTATGATAGTCTTGAAGAACTGAAAGATGATTTGAGTCAGCTTGTTGAGGACCAGGATTTTGCCAAGGGTATTCCTGTTGGTTCAAACACTTCATTTTATTGTAAGGTATATGAACAGGCAATATCATCAAATAAAAAGATATATAATATCACATTCAATGCATATGATGAAAATAAATCATCAGAAGAGACAGAGGATGATTTTGAGGATGATCCACATTATACCATATATAAAACAGCAGAGGAACAGGTTGAAACACCACAACCAATAAACATTTCTTTTGATAGTACTGGTATTAAGAAGTTACAGTTCATAACAACTGGTAAAAAAGATACTTCTGCTGTTTGTACAATTACAAAATACATATATGTTAAACCTAATAAAAACAAGATAGATTGGTATCCTTCTTGTTTGGTAGGTATAAATCAAGACTCATATTTTAGGGCAAATCAGGGTGAAGATACATATAAGGATTTTCCGGAGTTACCTGTTTCTAACAACCTTCCACTTGTGATGAGTGAAACAAGTACACCATTGTCTCTCACACATACAACATGGTCACATCCAACCCAGGGTTTTGATACAACCATATTGTCATTTGGTATACAGTATGGTGCTGTAAATAATGAACATGCAGAGGTAATCAAGTTGTATAATAATAATGATCTTATTATCAATTTGCGTTCAGATACATTATTTTCAGAAGACAGTAAGAAAATTCTCCTTCCTCTTGAGAGGGATTTGAATTCATCAGACAGTTCAAAATATCATCTGGTTCAGATTGTAAGATACAGGATAGGTACAGATACAGGTGAGACAGGTACTGGTGGTTATTTGTATGGAACATATTTGTATATAGATGGAAGACTTGAATCTGATGATCCTTCAGGTACTCTTACTAACTCATTGTATATAGACAAAATTGTACTTAATAATGTAAATGCCATTTATAACCTTATAAGTGTTCAGTATTTGAAACTGGATGAACCATTAAATGTTAAAAATATTTCACATACAGGTGAAAATAACACAATTGATGGTATTATTTATCAGTATTATTTGGCATATAAGAGTATAATGAATGTTGGAGAAGTAACAGATTCAGAACTGAAACTGTTGGACAACATATCAGAAATAAAGTTTGATGGTACAAATGTTGTTGTAGATTATAACTATCTTACAAATGTTTCACAGTTTATGCCTATTCCAACTATGATGATGTCATATGGTAATAAAGATGATACTGGTGGAAATACAATTAGTGAACAGGAAGTAAGAGATTTTTGCAATAAACTGTTTAGAGGTTATCAGAGTGGAAATACTAATATATTTGGTGACCAAGAAATATCCCTTTATTGGTGTGAAGGAATAAAGAATGGTACATCATCAAGTACTATTTCTAAAATCAATATTCCAACATTTAATGATGATGGATATGTATATGATGGTACCTGGCATGTTAAACTGCAGGGTACATCAACAATGAAGAACAGAATCAAGAACTTCTCTCTTTATATAAAGAAGAGAAACAGTGATTTGCAAAAATCAATATTGGTATCTCCTAATTATAATTCAGAAGATGAACATTCATTCTTACCTGAAAATGAATGGACATTGAAGGCAGATATCGCTGACTCTGCACATGCCAACAATACAGCTGTAGGTAAGTTTGTGAATTATACATCTACACCTTTTTCTAATAATTTACCATTACCTACCAATGTTAGGAGATTTGTTAAGAATACTCTTGAAGGTTTTCCTGTATTGATGTATTTCCGTGTTGGAGATGAAATATATTACTTGGGTGTATATAACTTCAATATGGGTCGTCAGTCATATTATAATCTTGGTTATCATTCTGCTGATGATATGTTGGATATGATAAACCATATTCCTGAACACTCAAGTTCATCATTTACATTCTCTCTTGGTAATGGTACACCTGTGGATAATTTGATGATTGCTGAAATTCAGGAAAACTGGCCTGACTTTGATTTCCATCAGTATGATGATTCTGTATTGTTCCAGGATAGTGGTACACCAAGGACAATGTTTGGTAACCCAGAGGAAAAAATGACATATACAAATATTGACAATGCCAAAAGAACATTGAGGGAGTTTGTCAAATCTGTTGCAAAGGCAGGAGCATATTGCTTTGCTAATATAGGAAAAATACCTGTATCTAGTTATGGAGAAGGTGGATACTGTTTAAATAAATATAATGCTACTGACAATCCAGATGGAACTATTACAGAAACAGTTCCTGATTTGAGTTATCAGTTCTATTATGATCAGAATAATAAGAGGGTATATAGAGAACAGGATCCGCAGACCACATTTGATGTCATTAAAAGGGATCGTAATAATTTGTTGAAGTGTATTTATACCCTTGAGGATGATGATGTAACTGAAAATCATCCATATCTTAATTTCACATCCGTATCAGAATATTATACCATTTGTATGGCATGTGGTCTTATTGACTCAATCTTGAAGAATATGAACATCAAGTCCTGGGATGGTACAACCTGTTTTACAGCATTCTATGATATGGACTGTGCATTTGGTGAAGATAATATTGGTCGTGAAAATGTATCATACCTGGCAGCAACTGACTATTGGTATTCTCCAGTGAGTGATGCTGGATATGTAGAACCTATTAAAAAGAAGTTTGACTATTGGGATCAGAATGTTGGAAAGGGATATGACTTTACATCAAGTTATCTCTTTGCAATTGCCAAATATGCCCAGGTAATCCTTAATGTTGAAAAACCTGATTTGGTATTGTTCAATTACCCACAACAGTTTTGGGCCAAATTGAGGAATGGTGAGACTGGTGAGTTGAGAAATGCTGATTATTTTATGAAGAATTATTTTTCTTCAGGAGTTACAGTTATCCCATCATATCTTGCATCATTGAACTATCAGGTCAAATATCTGTATTATGGAAGTGTAATTGATGAGACAGGTAGGGAAACAGAAAGTAGATACCTTGCGAATGAAAGTGCATTTAATGGTACCCGTTATGAAAAGGTTAGGGAGTGGTTGAATAGAAGACTTCACTTCCTGGACTTTATGTTTAATGTACAGGGTATTGAAATTCCTATAGGTACAACATCATATAAGATACCTACTGCAACCATAGATGTGATAGGTGATTTGAACCAAAACAATGATATTGTCATACTTAAAGATGCATTTTCAACAGATATGTATAATGGTGCCATCATAGGTAGTGATGGTGATTTTATTGGTATTGAGGCACCTCTCAATACCCCAATTGTTGTACTTAGAGGTAAGTCTAAAGATATGTATCTTTTCACTGCCGGTATTAATAGACAGAACAATTTCAGAGTCATAGCAACACCTTCAGAAACATATAGAATCCTTGGATCTACTGAATTTGTAAATATGACTTATGTTGAACCGGTATTGACAGAAGCATATAAGATTGAATCTGACAATTTGAGAGAAATTATATATGGTGGTAGAACAATTCAGGTAGAACATAAACTTGATATAATATCATCTTCTGTTAAGAACATAAAGTTGAACATACCAACATGGAGTGGTCAGTTGGTAATTTCCACTGGTACCAGGTATGGTCAGGCATTACAGAGATTGGATATCAGTGATTCTGGTTTCTTTGGCATATGGACTGATTTAAAGAACTTGAAGTATCTTAATATATCTTCAGTTACCAACAGTACCGGTACAATAAGAATATCAGGATGTCCTCTTTCAGGTGAGAATTGTTCTATTTCCGGAACATCAGACAAGCCAACCAAATTACTTGAATTGATAATGAATGATGTTAATGGTAGATTCACACTCAACAATACCAACATAAAGACTATTGATATATCAGCCACCCAGAATGAGGATGCTGAATTTGAAATCAATGGTGATACTGAATTGAGGAGTTTGTCACTTACTGGATTCAAGAGTATTGTAATCAAAGGTTGTCCAAGATTGGAAAAACTTATAATTTCTGAACATCCAGGTACAGATGTTTGTGAAAAGATTATCATAGAGATACCCGAATACAATCCTATTGATGGTTCAACAATTACTGGTCTGACAAATTTCAATGATGATATAAGTGGTAGGTTTGATTTTACAAAGTATTCTAAACTTAAAACACTTGGTCTATCTGGTTGTAAGACTGTTGAGGTAATTAAAATACCTAACCATACAGTAGAAATAGAGACATTTAAGGAAAATAGTAATCTTGAATTTATTGATACTATTGGATTTTATTCTTGTATTATGCTTACAAAGGATTCAACATTCTATAAATGTCCTCGATATAATATGAAACAAAGTTGGGCTGTAAATCCTGATGGTTCATCTAATGGTAAAAATATCAAACCCAATGAGAGTAATAGTATTCCTAGGTCTCTTGATGGTAAGGGTTATTCTTGTACTATAAGAACCAAGATGTGTATAAAACCATTGGAAGAAAATGGTATAGGATGTGTATCATTAGCCAACACATTCTACAAACAGAATAAAGATGAGGGATCAAAATATCCAAATAAGAATACTTCATATACCAATGAATGGGGACAGTTGGTATATAATCCTGGTATGACTATGGATGATGCTGCATGGTTTATAAATAAGGTTGTTGAAGGCCAAAAGCTTGATGATGCATACATAAAAGATGATGGTACCATTGTAGATACTCAAAGAGCAGAAGATGAAAGAATATATGGTGAGGATTGTAGTAAAAATATAATATCATTACAGGGTTGTTTTGCTCAAAGAGGTTCAATAACATATAGGGGTACTCCAGGATTCACTGTTCCAAATTTGTCAAAATATGAAAATTTGAACAACATTGCTTCAATGTATCTCAACACTGGAGTTGATTTCATATCATCAGAACTTCTCAGTTTGTATGATGGTAATAATGACAATACAGAAGGACATAAATTGACTTGGAATGATTTTACAAGAACTGATAAAATATATTCAGATGCACTTAAACACATTTCATATAGAATATCTGAATTGACTTCAAATTATACAGTTTATAATCCAAGTGATAATAGTACTCCTATTTATAGTGGTGATGGAGAATTGGATGGACATGGGGGAATACTCAGATTCAATGTTGTTGATTTGTTATGTCCAAGAGAGGGTGAATTGTTTACAAGAATCGCCTCAATCAATTATTTCTCAATTAATTCTGAACAATGGGTTGATTATAGTCATTTGTTTGAGTACTGTCCAAATGTTCAAAACATAAATGGATTCTTGAATGGTATTGATCTTTCAAGAGCAAAGATTGATGGAATATTGAAAACATGTAAAAACTTAAGGAGTGTTTCAGATTCATTTAATCATTCCGGAAATATTGATGAGTTGGATTCAGTTGATTTGTATGATTTCTTTAATTGGGCTGATATTAACAGTGAAGAAAATCTGTTTGGCATTACAAAGTTGTTCTCAACAGAAAATTCCATATCCAAAGATATGCCTGGTTTTGCAATCAAAAAACACATAACCCAGGAAAACTTTGCCAAGATTATAGGAACACTCCATAAGTATACAAATATTGAGAAACTTTCAAACATATTCAGTTATTGTACAATTAAGAATTATTCAAATTATGAGATTAAATTAAGTGGAGATTTGGATAATGTTAAAAATCTAAACTTTTTATTCTATAATTGTAAGAGTGAAAATGGAAATCCATTGAAGATAAGGAGGTCATTCTTTGAACATCTTAAAAATGTGACAACACTTGTAAACACATTTAATGGTGTTGTGTTTGACCATATGCCTTCATATGATTTCTTCTGTAAGAGAAAACCAAAAACAGAAAATGTATATGTCAAGGTTGAAGGAGTTATTCCGCAAAATCCTAATGCAGTTCTACACACATATGAATATACAACAGATCAGACTGATTTGTATGGATGTTTTATGAATGCAAAGTTTTATAACTGCAAAACATGGTTTGACCTTTATGATAATTTTGGAGATATAAATAATCCTGATTATAAAAATGTATCTTTGAAACAACCAAAGGATCACATTAAAGATATCAATAATACTGATGTTTTTGATAATGTGGATACATATTACAAATATTCAGGAGGTAACTATATTGAGTATAAGATTAAAGAACCTTATGCATATACAGATATACTTAACAATATTACCAATTATGTTGATTCTATAACCATTTCTGGTGAAACAATCAACAACCATAACATATTTGGTGCACAAGATAGTGACTTTTCAAATTATGCCACATCTGGTTTTGGTTTACCATATTATGATGCAACAGGATATAATCATTTAAACATATATCCTACATATTGTTGTTTGCCTCCTGACATTTTATATGGTTGTTATTATACTTGTAATTTGCAGAATGTTTTTGCAGATACAAATATTGTTGGTGTATTACCTCAACATTTGTTGGGAGATAATCGTTATGGTAGCATACTCAATAATATATTCAGGAATGTTAACATACTTCCTAATTTGGTTTATCATTGTGATAACAGAACTTCTGAATATTCTCAGGAATATATCAATATTCTCAATGGTAATTTGGGAGATAAGAGTTATCTGATTAGTGAGGGTGGTATTCCTGTTGACAATGATACTATCAATCCACAAGGAGAAACAAATGTTTATACTCTTCTTGGTAGTAGTAATGCTGATGCAATAGTATTATTCAGAGATAGTAATGGTGAATTGAAACGTAGGTATCATATAGATAATGAACACACTGCAACTGCTAATGGAGATTATAGTAAGAGTCAGTTTGCTTATGTCCCTCAAGGATTTACCAAAAATAAAATTCTGGATAATGCATTTACATTCAGATATAATCTTCCAAGACAAACTGATTTGTCAAGTCAGCAAATAATGTATGAAACCGGAATACAGTGGACTGCAGGAAATTATAGTAATGAGCATAATCCCGAAAGTCATCCAGAAAAATGGCCATATTACATACAATATTTCTTCACTATGGATGAGAGTGTGTCTTGGAGTGATGTAACTTCAATGACATCACCATTCATACTTGATGAAATGGATGTTGATTATAAAACTGGTGAAGTGAGGATTTTCTCAACAGTTGATGGTAATTATAAGAACAAATGGTGGTGGAGACCTGAAAATGTAGGTATTGGAAGGTGGCAGGATGTAACCGGAGGAAAATTCAATGTATTCTTGGATATTTGTGGTACAAGAGATAAAAGAACAGGTTTACTTAAAGATTGTGGAGCTATGATAAGTAAATCAATTGATGCAAATAACACCTCAATAGGTTTGGATATGTTTGTTTCAGGTCCATTGGTTGTATTCTTGAATGGAAGGGTATTTGATACCGCTCTTGATGCTATTAGATTAACAAGATTGAATGGTTCAAGTATTATAAATTACAGTATGGGATTTGGTAGAAACATCATATTTCCAAGACTTGGAACAATTCCATATAGTGATATAAGTATGATTCCAAAAGTTTTGTTGTCTTTCCCAACAACATCAGATATGGTGAGATTTTATAGTTATATGTTCCCAACAGATTCACTTTCAAGGTATGATTTGATATATAATATTTCAAATAGTATTGATAGTTCAACACCTAAGTTTATAGTTATTTAACAGAAAACCCAGGAGCCAATCTCCTGGGTTTTTTACATCTTCAGTTTCTTCACTTCATAAGGGAATCCCTGACTTTCATATATCTTTATTCTTTCCCTGGCATGTGCCATCTCATAACATCCGGAATAAATGTCATCAGAGATGTCATATATGTTGACGAAATCCTTGTTTATGTTCTCATTCTTTCTCAATCCTCTACCTATACTCTGGAGGACCGTTGAGATTGACTTGTAACTGCTGACAAAGAATATGTTGAATATCTTGTCAATACTGATACCCATTGATGATGTACCGAAACTGGCAATAAGTATGACATCATCCTTTATCTCCATTCTCTTTCTTATCTCCTCACGGACTTTCTTGTCAATGTCACCATCAATATAGTATATCATCTTGGTGGTGTTTTCCTTCATCCACTTGAAGAGTTTCTTACCATAGTCCTTATCCTTGAAGAGAACCATTGTGTTCTGCTTGGTGTTTGCGATGAGTTTCGTAATTATATAGAACCTCTTTTCACTTTCATTGACAAACTTGTTTTCAAGCTGAAACATATCCTTACCCTTACCTGCTTTCACAAGATTCTTCTTTGCACCCTTGAATGCCTCTTTCTGTTTATCTGATGTGTAATCAAGTCTTACCTGGTGAATCTTACAGTTGGAAATATAACCTTCTTCCTGGAGTTGTTTTGCAGTGATGTTGACCATAATGGGTCCGAAGTTGGAGATGAGTGTAAGACCATCAGCATACTTTGTTGCCGGGATGGTACCTGACAGACCAATCCTGTATGGAAACTTACACATATCCATAATCTTGATCTGTGATGCACAGCAGGCCTTGTGTACCTCATCTGTGAGAACTACATCAAACTGGTTGAAGAATGAAGCACATTCTTCACGGAGAGACTGATATGTTCCTATATAGATGTTGGCATTTGGTGTTGCCTTGCATCCGGAGAATATCTGCTGAATCTTGATGTCCAGTTTTCCATTGTTGTATTCTGTGAAGTCTGCTGTTGGTTGGAGTACAAGATCCACACTCGGTACAACCATCATTATCTTCTTTATATTCCTGTGTGTGAGAAGCCAGGCAAATATCATAAAGGCTATAAATGTCTTACCGGCAGATGTGGCAAGTTGAAGCATACATCTCCTGTACTTCAGTCCCTTATATGCAGAATCAATCTGGTAATATCTGGGTTTCTTCTTTGCATCCTTGAAGAAATCATCACACCATTCCTTGAACTCATCATAATCAATGTCATTGTCAAAGAGGGTGTCAAGACCTTCAATCTCACAAGAGAACCCAAACTGTTCACATATACTGAAAAGGTAATTGTATGAAGTGGCAGGAAGATACTTACCCCTCATAAAATTAATCTTACCATCCCAGCTTCCAGCCTTGAACTGCGGAGACCATCTGGCATTCTTGACATCTTTGTTAAAGGAGATGCACAACTGGTCATATTCCAGCTGTGTACACTCATCAATTACAAGATATTCTTTTGTGTCATCTATGTGTAACTTCATAGGCAAATTCTTAATCTAAATATAACAAAAAAGGTAAAATGTACTTGTTCAGAAGACATTCTACCCATCATTGTATTTATGATTTTTTTGAATTGAAATACTGTTTTCTTTCATCCAGAATCTCATTCATCCTTTGTCTTTCCTCATCTGTCAGTTCATTGGATTCAGCAATGAATCTTTTCAGACTTCCCATTGATATTGCCCTTATCCTGAGTTCTTTGAGACATCTGTTCACTTCATTCAGGAGTTCCTTCCTGGTTATCTTTGTACTGGTGTTCTTTATCTTATCCACCATAAACAGTTTTATCTCCTTCTTTTTCCATCTTGACCTCTGTGATTTTTCTCTGTCCTCATTGGTGTAGGAAACGTTATTGATGTTCTGCATTGAATAATCCCAGGCAGAATTGAATGTCTTCTTGAACTCACCGGTTGTAAATGATGATATGTTGGTGGTTTCGGGCCAAACTCCATCATAAAACTCATCAGTCTTCTTGAACTCCTGATAGACAATATCATAAACCTCTCTTCTGAATTTGTCAAACTGCTCATGTGAGAGTTTGTGTATATCCTCTTTGTTCCGGTATCCATATTTCTTTGACACATCCAGAACAGCATATCTTGTAAATGAAAGTACAAATGCATTTCTGGATTTACCGAACTTCCTTATCTTCTTGGGTTTATTTTCTATTTTATTATCCTGGCTGATTTCAGATACATCATTTGCATCCTCAATCTTCATAACTTTCTTCTCTGTGACTTTCTTCACCAGGGGATCCATCAGTCCAGACAACTTTCCACACCATTCCTGGAAATCAGGTGCATTTTCAAAATAAAGTTTCCTTTTCTCCTTTGATGAGAATATCTCCAACATATCATTCCTTGAGAGATATTTGATTTCTCCATCAGAGTAATATGGCATTTTCAGTTCCAGGTCATATATACCCATCAATGCAGACATAGGATTCTTTGCCTTCCAGAATGTGTAGTTGGTATCACCGAACTTTTTCTTCTTGCTTATGTTACATAATGCCAAGGTGATACGTCTGTACTGTACTCCCAGTTTGGATATTTCAGTGAAATCAACTTTCCTGTAATCAAGTTCCTTATTCTTTTCAGAGTCATTCTTCAGTTCATTGATGATACTGTTGACAACCTCCATATTGATGTTTTTGTACTGGAGGTTCTGTATCAACCATTGGAGTTGAACATGGTTTGACTGGTGGTTGAATATAAAGAAATCAGGGAGTGCATCATACTTTGCAAACAGGAGAAGGATGTTGTTGAGTTCCTCTTCATTGTCAGGTCTGGTGCAATCCACATCAATATCCATCACCATAAGGTTTCTGGTGATTCTGTTGTATCCTGTACCTATTGCAGTGTAGTTCCTGTATTCATAGCAGAGATCCAGGAAGTTGTTTATCTTCTTGTTTTTCATCTCTCCGGCAGTGATTCTCTTTGACGGTTCATTTTTGGTTTTGGAGATATCATTGCTCTTCACTGAATACTCCACAAGTACATTGACATATGTACTTATACTGTTCCTGTACATTGCCCTCTTTGGGTCTACAAAATATGCATTGGTCTCATCTGCCTTGTATGCCAAAAAGAAACTGTTGTCCCTTCTGAGATATACCGGTCTGAATGTATAATCCTTGAATGACTCATCTGTCCATCTTGAATCCTCCATCTTGAATGTCCAGGTGGAAGGATCTATCTTGGATGGTTTGTCCACATGAATCTTGAAGAGATCATTACTTGTTCTTAATATTTCCTTTAGGGTTTTTGGCATAAATATTTTATATTGTAGTGTATTAAAAATAACAATAATATGAAAAAATTTGGAGAAATTTTAAATGAAGGTGCATGGGGTTATGAACCTGATGAAAATGATGGTACTCTTGACTTGAGAGGTGATATATTGTTTTCAATATGTGAACTGGTTTATGACAAGTGTTCCAATCCTACAGATACACAAGTTGCCTGGGAAAATCTCGGTGCAATTGAATCTTTCTTTGAAGAATTTACAAAAATAGAGGATTTCAGTCTTGGTGACAAGGAGTTTAACAAATACTATTACTGGTGGAGACTTATTGACAAGAAGAAGACCAAGAACATTGTCTTACTTTATGAAAAACTTCTTAATATGTGCAAGAAGGATGATAAGTGGATTGATGACTGGTCAGAACCGGATAAAATGAAGGAATCATTGAATAAGAGAGAGGAAGTCCTTGAAAGATGGAAGAAACTCCTTTCAGACAGGACAGAATATGAGAAAGAACTGAAGAATAAAAGAAACACAACAAAACAGGCGGAAGCAACAACTGAAGTTGTTGAGGGTATCCAGGAGAGTAAAAGCAACCCCAATGATTGGCCTGATGTAAAAACTCTTGGTAGTGGTTCATTTGAAGGTATCCTCTGGGGTCACTGTTTCCTTTACAATGAGCAGAAATATTATTCTGAAATGGGATGGAGGAACTGTTATCCATCATACTGCAAGATGATAATTGAAAATGACAGTGTATTTCCGGAACAGGTTGATATATATCAGAGACCTAATTTAAGAAAGTTGTTTGATGAATAAGTATGATATTCTTGAATGGTCAGACTATTTTGAGAAGGCCGGTGGAGTGGTAAATCCCAAGACAGACTTCCTGGAGAGTAACAGTATTGTTCTCTATCCGGGAAGATTCTATGTACTTGAGTATATGGCAAAGACAAAGGAGAGGTTCAATTCCAGACCGGTCATTATCAGTATGGGTGTCAGTAAGAAAGAACCGGATTCATTCCTTTGTGTTGACCTCTGTGTGATGCCGGTCCAGGTCCGCAGAAGATTCCTTGAGATGTATTTCAACATTTACAAGAGGGAGATAATGGACAACATTGACAAATACTACCTGGTGGAAGATGCAGACAAACAGTCCTGGATGAAGAGTTTCAATTATGAGAATTTATGTAAGTCAATGCCAATGCTTCCCATCAAGAATGCCATCAAGAGATACAAGATAGAGAACACATATAGGATTTATTCACTTCCTTTCAGTGGTGTCTATAAGGTTATTGGCAAGTTCTGTGATGAAAATTATTATGTAAATGGACACATAAAAGAAGTTCAGAAGGAATTTATTGACAAAATGAGGAAGTAATTTGTTATATTTACAATATGACATTCGAAGAATTAAAACAAGAGTTTATTGACAAGGGTTTCCAGGTTGATGGAGACTCTTTTGTTCATGAGTTTGAGGATCCCAACACAACCATCAATGGTGTCCATCCCAAACAGAGATTTGAGATGACCTATATCTATGAGGGTTGGATGAAAGATTCCGGTGATTCTGATTCAGATTCTGATGATGGTGAACCATTGTATGAGTTTGCTGTATTGGGTCAGAACAAAGAACCTGCATTTATGATATGTATAGGTAGTTTTGAAGACTTCACAGAACTTGTAAGATGAAAAGGATATTCAGGTTCATAAAAGCATTGTGGAGATACATATTGTATGGTAACAGGGTTTCCTTTATGTTGTATGTATCAAGACTGGATGAATGTTGCAAGTGTAAGGACTTTGGAACAGATGACAACCCTGACAAATGGGTTTGTGGAAAGTGTGGTTGTTATGTGACAAAGAAAGCAAAGATGTCAACAGAGAGATGTCCAAAAGGCAGATGGTGATGAGCATTCATCACCATTTTTCATAAATACCTTATAATAGTATGTACTTATGAATAATATAAAGAGTTTTGATGAGTTTACAGGTCATGAACTTGAACAAATGGTTTATGAGCAGGAACTTAATGAAGGAAGTATAATGGGTAAAGGCATCAGGGGTTTCTTCAATAAGAGAGCTGCCGGTAAGGTAAGGGCAGAACTTGCTGAAGAGATTGATATGAGTAAGTCCATTATGGATGGTATCAAGCAGGGTCTTGAGGAACTGAACAAAAACTTTGATGTAATAAGAGACAAGATTGATAAATCTGATGATAAAGTTAAGGGTGAAAAACAGAAGACTCTTGATGCCATTATGAAGATTCTTGAGGATTCTAGAAAGAACACCTGGGACTTGAATGAACTTATTGATGAGGGTGAGATTGATTATACAGGTTTCACTGCCAATGTTGGTATTGCAACAGTAGCATATTTTGGTATTCTTCTCACTCCATTCAGGGCTGCTGTTATGGTTCATAAGGGATATAACTATTTCTTCAACATTGTTAAGAACACAATCAGAAAATCTCTTGTAATGTTACAGTTGAACTTTGACCAGTTTGAAAACCTTATTATTACACAGGGATTCAAGAGTGCCGGATATATCCAGGCTGATGATTCTGCCCAGAAGATTTCAGAATTTTATGGAAGTATCAATGCACAACTTTTTGGTGAGAAAGGTTCATTGAAAGGTAAGAGAGGAAGTAGAGAACTGGAGATGAAACTTAAGTCTGCAAAACAGCAGTTTGATCAGCAGATGAAAGCAGATAAACAGTTCCAGCAGGCTGATAATGCATATAATTGTCTTGATATGTACAATAATACTTACACAAAGTCATTGGAGGCATTGAGACAGTATTCTGGTGATGATGTTCAGAAACATCTTGATGCAATCAAGACATCAATGACCAAACTTGCTGGTCAAGAGGTTGATTTACAAACATATGCGGAATTACTTATCGCAACCGCAGAGGAACATGCATATAAGGTATCTTCTTCAATTTATAATAAATTTGCAAAGATGACTGAAGTATTCAGTCTTCCTAATCAACAGAAACTTCTTGACTTGATTCTTGAAGCAAACAAGGAGAATGAAAGTGCAGCAAAGAAACTGAAGAAAGAAAAGAGGGAAGAAAAGAAACTCAAGGAAGCAATTGAAGAAAACAATAAGAAAGAATCAGAAGGTCTTGATGTATTCAAATCAATTGATGGGGTTGAGATTGGTGAGATAGATGATGAGACAAAGAAATATGACAAGTCAAAAATATCAAATGCCAAAGACTGGACATATGAGAAATATTCTGAACTTGATGATGACAAGAAAGAGATGCTTGGTACCTGGCTGATGATGCATCCGGAAGTCCTCAAAGAATGTGATGAGACTCTCCAGGTTGCAATAAACATACCTTTCAATGACACATCTTATATTGATTCACTCATTGATTATGTTGGACCATATATCAAAGAGAAAGAAATCAAGAAAGTGAGAGAATCATACTTTATGAACTTTGACCAGTTTGTTTTTGAAAGCGAAGGTTCAAAGGAAGAATATGAAATGTCAGAAGATGACAAGAAGAAGTTTGATGATGAGTTTGATAAATTAGAACCAGACGATATGAATAAGGATGATTTACTCAAACTGATGTTTGGTGATGAGTATGATGATCCCGATGACATTAAAAAAGATTCTGAAAGTAGGGTTAAATTGGATTATTTGATTGGAAAGTGTGAGAAAGTTGCAGAATTTCCTGATTCAATATTGAATGATTTGAAAAATATCAGAAAGGGTCTTGATTCCGAAGGAACAAAAAATTCAAAGTATTACATTACATTTGGAGATCTCAATGACAATCAGATTGATGACCTCAAAGAATTGTATGAAAATGAGGAAGTTTCAATAGTAGCACTTAAAGTTATCGGTGAAAAGGTTCTCAATGATAAGACATTCAAGAAAAACAGTAAACTTATTGTAGAAACAATCAACAAGTGTATTGAGTCAAAGAGAGAGAAGATTTCACTTATGACATATAATCTTCTTAAAAAGAGTATTGAGAAGTTGGATGATTTGAGAAATCATGATTACATATCAGTAGAAAATGAAAAAGAAAAGAGTGAGGATTAAACCTCACTCTTTTTTATTCAATATCAAACATGTCTTTCAGTTTCTGTACAAATTCAGGTTTCCTCATACTTGAATTGTAATAACCTACCCATCTCTTGTCGCCCCAGTATGTTTCTCCGGATGTACAATGATACTCATCAAAATTGGGAACACCCTTTTCATTTATGAAGTTGTAATACAGATCATAGATGGTGATACCTGTCTCTGTCTTGTATGGGAACTTGTTACACATCCTGATGAACTTGTACTTATTCATTGGACTTGGGATATGTGGATTGAAGAATCTGCATCCTATTCCTTCCCTGGGAAATCTGTTGAAACACTTCACAAGTCTCTTATACCATATCCTGTTCTTTGCCATACTGAGAAACCAGGGAAGTGTTGATTCATTGTAGATCTTCATATACCTTGGTGTTGTGTCTGACCATTCTGTATCCTTGGTTATGAACTGGTCATCACTCCACATAATGAAATCATCACTCAAATCTGGAACCTTCTCAATTGCTGCCCTCACCTTCTCAATGATGTTTGCATCTTTGTCGTGTTTATATATATCATCCTGATACACCCACACAATATCATCACCCAGTTCTTTTATAGGTTCAATTTGGGTGACAATAATAATCCTCTTTAAACACTTGAAATACTTCTTGATACTTGCAACTGCAACCTTGATTTCAAAGTTGTCATCATTGTAACTTTTAACTCCAAGAGGTATTACAACATCATGCTTTTCCTCCATAAAATATCTATATTAAACATAAATAATGTATACATATTTATGAATAATATTGGTTAGAGCATGCCCAGTATAACAATTCTCAATCATACACAGAATATGACTCCGAGAAAATCCGGGGAAATAAAATACATCATTCTGCACTATACAGCATCAACAACTTCAGGTTCCGGTGCTGCAAGGAACTGTGTGACCACATTGGATTCAAGGGGTTATTCAACAGACTTTGTTGTTGATGATTTTGAAATACTCCAGTTTGCCGATGACCCAAAGAGATGGGCAAGCAAGGCCTGCCAACCCTGGAACAGCAGTGGAACAGTGGCAGGAAAAAATGCTAATAATAACAATTCGGTTTCCATTGAAATGTCATCAACACTTGTTGGTGGAAAAAAATCAGACTGGGAGGCCAACAACCCAAACTTCAAGTTCACAAATGAGGTTCTTGAAAATACTGCATATCTTTGCAGGATGTTGATTTCCAAATACAACATACCCCAGTCAAACATCATCAGACACTTTGATATAATGGGTAAGAGTTGTCCTGGTATTATAGGATGGAATACTGGTGAAGGATCCAACAATGATATTCTGTTCCATTCTTTTGTTGAATCCCTTTATAAGAATCTTGACCCGGCATTAGCACAGGCTGATTATAAATATGATAATTACAAGCCCTTGAAACCCCAGGGTGTTTCATATGTCAATGATAATGGTGAGACTGTTAATATACCCAATGTTCCAAACAAGGTGTCAATGCTTGCTTCTGCAAAAAAGGCAAATGATAATGTCCTGAAACAGGATGATTCAAGGAAAGCAGAATTTGAATCATTGAGAAATACTATGGCAACAAACTCTCCACAGATGGGAAGGGAGATACTCATCACTTCAGAACTGTATGATTCAAACATATTGAAGGGAAAACCAGAAACAAAAAAAGAGAGGTTGTAACCTCTCTTTTCTTTTATACCAACTGTTGTGAAAGTATTTCCAGTTTGTTTCTCACTGCAAATCCGAAATTGTCCAGGGTCTTGACACATTCCTCAAAATAAGTAATCTGTGTTCTTATCATATTGACCTGCTGTTTCAAGGCAACACAATCTGCACTTACAAATGAGTTTTTTTCAGCTGAACTGAGTTTGATGTCATAACTCAAACAGTAATCTCTGAATCTCGATGTCATCTGGGTTTCCAATTTTCCCTGTCTCTTGTCAAGGAGGATTCTGTAGTCTGCCAGTTTTTCCTGAACCTGCTGACGGTATGACAACTGGAATACCTGAGCTTCTGAAAGTTTCCTGTTATCCTTCATCATATCTATGAGTTCAATAACCTTGGTCTTCCAGTTATCTCTTTCCTTTTTCAAATCATCTTCCAGTTTTGTATTCTGTTCAACTGTCTTCTTATCATCCAATGGTTTCATAATAACCTTCTAAATAATTGCTTTAATGTAGTTCTTGACACGGTAGTGTCCATACCTTCCCACCAATTTTCAAATCCTTTCTTTGGATGACAATCCCTCTTGTGTGGAAAATGGACAGTCTTTATTCTACCATATGGTTTCATAATGTAATCTTCTTATTTTTCAATTCTTTCAGTTCATCTTCCAGATTCTCATCCAGTTCAAACTTTGAAATCAGTTTCAGTTTCTTGTTTCTCAGTTTCAAGTCCTGTTGAAACTCTTCAAATTCTTTATTTATCTCGTCTCCCATATAACTAAATATAACAAAAAGAGGCAGGAGTTGATGAGTCCTGCCATCTTTTAATGATATAATAATTTAAAGAGTAAGAATCATATCAATGAGTTCAGGTTGTGGGAAGACATCAAACTTATCCTTCCTGATTGATCCATGACTCAACAATCCCTTGACCTTACCTTTGTAAGCATCAGGGTGCATCTCAAATGCCTTGAACTCTCCTTCCTTCTTTATCCATTCATAAAGACCTGAATGGAGGTCGATGTTGTCCCTGTTGGCAACATAGAGAAGAAGATCATGAAGTACATTCAACTGTTTGTCAGAATATCTGTGCCAGTCCTTGTATCCTCTGAATTTTTCTTTGAGAGTTACAATCTGTTCAGGCATCACAGCGGTGTTCACATATGTTCTGTTATTCTTGATGTAACCCATATTACAGAGTTCAATACCTACTGAATGGGTGTTCATATAAGATGAACCTGATGAACCTATGTGGTATCCCTGGTTTCCTGCCGGATATGACCTGATGAGTTTTCCATCATAGGTACTTCTACTGTCAGTTGTCCTCTGTCCACCTATCACAAACTCTGTTGCAACTTTACCAAGACTGTCCTTTGCCCAACTGTCAACAACCTGCTTGGGGTTATCCCAACCGGCAGTGTGGTGAAGGATGATGTAACTGTTCAGGTATTCACCATTCAGGTATTCCTTTTTGGGAAGATGATACTCCTCAATGTCAACAAATGTCGGAGGTGTTATGATTGGTGTCAGGTCTGTATCAAATTGAGGTATGAGTTTCTCAAAGGTCTTCTTTCCCACAATACCATCAGCCAAAAGACCATTTGCTTCCTGGAATTTTTTAACAGCTGCTTCTGTTCCCTTTCCGAAAATACCATCAGCTGTGATATCAAGAGCTTTTTGAATTTGCTTTACCTCTTCTCCTTTACTTCCTACTTTATATACAGACATAATTTAACTATTTATTGTATAATTTATTTATGAGGAGATTACCATAAATACATTATATATAGTGTTTAACAAAAAAATAGACATTTATGAAAATTAAGAATTCCTTAAGCACATATCTTGAGCAGGCAATGGTTATGACCGGAAACAGTCTGGAGACCATTGATAAAATCAGTGATGCAGTTGTATCATCAGAAGACAGTGTTAAGCTGGTTTTGACAGATCCAAATGACCCAAAGAAATCAGTGGAATATACCATTCCATCACTCCAGTATTTAAAATCAGAGATTGACAGACTTTCTGCCAGTTTCAACACTATGACCAACATTACAGATGGTGCTGGAAGTAAGGTGAGATTGTCCGATGGTTCATACAGGAAGATTATTGCAAGTAAGGTACCAAGTGAAGCACCAACCATTACAAGTGTGAAAGGTATCACCAATTTCAATTTCAAGTCAAATTGGTTCTTTGAGGATATGCTCAATCCTCTATTGTATGTGACATGGGATATGTCAAGTCAAATCAGTCCTGACACTGAAAAGGTGATGATTCAAAGATGGATATTGAAGTGTGACACTCAAGCAAAGATTGATACTTTCAATAAAGATATTAAGGGAAGGAATGACATTAATTACAAAGAGTTCTTAACTTTCATTAAAGATAATCAAATTAAATATACACTTGATGATGAGATTAAGGATCTTCCACCAAGGTCAAGAAGATATTATGGAACATTTTCAGTAATAAGGGTTGAGACTGAAAAGGATTCAAATGGAAATAATGTAAGAAGATATATTCTTGACAGTCTTGAATTTACAGATTCAAGAAGTGGTTTTGAGAATACAAGAGTACTTACACCTGGTGATTTTGTTGAGGTCAATACAAATCCTGTAACTACCAGGTATGAAGTAATATATGTTGAAGCATCAGAGAATAAGATTGGTCTCAAATGTATTGAAGGAAGTGAACCAATAAAGATTGGTGCAGATGTATTGAAAATAAGTGCATCACAGGATACAATTGTTTCTGTTGATGTTCCTGTTGGTTATAATGAGAGACAGGTTATCTTTGTCAAATCTATTGACCCAGATTCTCATATGCCTTCAACCAGGTGGTCACCGGGTGTTGGATTCTATACCAATGAATTGACATATAAAGATAATAATGGTACAACACAGACTCTTCAGAAGTTCTATCAGAAGAATGTTGTTGACTTTGGTCAGGTTCTGCTTTCATATGCTACTGATTATTATCCTTCAATCAGGGAAGGTATCAAACCAAATGCACCTGTCTTGAATTATGCAAATGGTGAAGGTGATTTTAAGATTGTTCAGATAAACACTCAACTTACAGAAACTGCTGATGATGAAACATTCAGAAGTGACATTTCTGATAAAGTCAGAATCCAGAGTGAACTTGATAATATGGCAGATGAGATTGCTAAAAAGAAAGAACTCATACAATCTTCACAGTATGCAAATACAGATGAACTGATGAAGGCTCAATCAGATTTGAGTACACTCATAAACAATCAGTCAATAAAGGTTGCAGAATATAATGCTGTTGTAAATAAGATTAAGGCCAGGGCAGAATCAGGTAATATTGTGACACCTAAATATCGTGTTCGTGGTTTCTGGAATATACCTGATTCAAAAATAAGTCCTTCTTCAGGAGAACAGAAGATTATCAAATTCAAAATCAGATATAGATATTTGAGTGAATATGGTAATACAAACAAAGAGGAAGAGTTTACATATAAATCAGGAAATGTAAATGTTACAGGTAGGTTCTCTAACTGGAATGAAATTGAAACAAAAACAAGAAGGAGAGTAAAAAACGAAAATACAGGTTATTGGGAATGGGAGAAAATAGATACAGCAGATCCAGATGAGGTAAATATCAATCAGTTGGATATTCCTATTAATCCTGATGAACAGGTTGAAATTCAGGTGAAGTCTGTCAGTGAAGCAGGTTGGCCAGCCAATCCAATGGAGTCAGACTGGTCTGAACCTATTACTGTGGCATTTTCAGAGTTTGGTGAACTCCAGGCAGATGATGTGACAGAACTTGTTGCACAGAATAGGGTGGATGCTGCTGTTGCCAATGTGACAAAGATGTTCAGTGAAAGTGCTGCACATATGAACACCAGTTTCTACACCAATGATAAGTATTTTGCCCATACTGCTGAAAGTATAACATCTGGTTTCCTGTCACCTGAACAGACACCTATCACATTGTATGATAAACTCCAGGAACTTCAGAACCAGATTACAGAGATTATTGAAAGAATCAACAGTGAGGTTGGAGACATTACAGTCAATCTTTATGATGATTCTGATGAACATAAGGTATATACACTTACAGAAGGTGGTACAACATATATCTATGCTGGTGATTATATGTCTGCTGTTAAAAATGTAACAGACCAGAATGGTGCAATTATCACAAAGAAATACTATATTGATATTTCAACAGATACACAGAGTGGTTTGTTCCTTCTCAGTAAACTGACAGGTAACAGGTTGTCAATGTGTCCAAATACTATTATAAGTGAAGGTGAGACTGTTGTAGATTCAGTAGAAGATGGTAATGATTATGCAATGTATGATAATGTCATTACACCAACTACTGCAAGTGGATTGTATTATAAGGAACAGGGAAGATATGATTTGGTTCCAATTAATCTGACAAATTCAGATATGGTTGATTTACAGATTGCTTCTCCAAGTATGTATCAGTCTGCACAGTGTAGGGGTCAGTTTATTTATTCACGTTTCAGAAATATAGGTGACACTTTTGATATGTATGCCAACTGTTTGGAAAATGCAGAATCTGGAACAACTACTACAACATCAAATGAAGAAGAATCAACAGTTCCACCAACATTTAAGTATAATGCAAAATTTGTAGATGGAGAAAAAACATACAGTTATAGTTCTGCTGCAAGTATTACCCAAGAAAATATTTTGAAGGAATATAATTTATTAACAGGTTCTAATGTACCATTAAACACTACTATACCTGATGGTGTGTATAAAATTATAAATAGACTTCCAAAAACATGGACAAAGGCAGAAACTGCTGTTGGTAATATCCTTAAAGATAAGAAGACAGTAATAAGACTCTCCAAATCAAAAGGATTAGATGAGTCAACATTAAAGACTGTCAACAAAATGAATATAAGGTTATCAAAACTTTTATCTCAGGAAATGCCTAATACATATACTGTTATACCAAAGATACAGACAGCATATGGATTTACTGATTTGGGTAAAATTTATAATGATGAACTTGGAGAAATTGATGAAGATACAACATTTGTAACAACCCATAAGATTGGATATGAAGATAAGGATAAGTATGGTAAGGGTCCAGAAACTTGTGATTCATTTTTGTTCTTGAGTCCTGTTAGTCATACTGATATTCAGGTTGATGGAGATACATTTGATTCAAGTAAGAAACTGAAGAGTGGTGAATCATTAAGAGTTCCTGTTATTTATCAGTATAGAATGACAGATTATGAGGGTAAGATTTTTGGTACATATGAGAATAATACAGATCCAATTATTGTAAATACAAAATATGCCAACATCATAGGTATTGACATCTGGACAGACAGGAATGCACAGAGACCAAAACAGTATGATATCATTGTTTATTCTACTTATGGTACTACAACAAATACCAACACAAGTACTACAAAGACTTCATCACAGCAGACTTTGATAAATGTTGGTAATAAGATTGCCAAGAATCTTAATAACTTGATTACATCCAGCAAGACTGTTCCAAAACTTAAAAGAAATTTGAAAAAGTAATATTGAAAATGGGAGAAATTAATGATATTTCTCCCATTTGCTTTTCATAAATAATATATAAGAAACAACCATAAAAACAATAATATGAAAAAGAATTACAATTACAACTATGTAAATAGAACAACTGTTAAAAAACCAGCAGTAGAGTATGGTAATGTTGAAGTTGCTTCTTGTACATCTTCAAAGTTGAAGGATGAGGCCATTTCTAATGGTATAGTATGGCATACAACAGATACCAATGAGTTCTATTATGATTGGAATGGTAAGAGAATTAAATTGAGTCTTACTGGTGACAATGCAAGTATGGCAGCAGAAATCAATAAGATCAAATCAGATGTTGCCAAACTGAATCCTGAAAATTTGGATGCCCTTGAAACCAAAGTTAATACAGCTGTTTCAAAAGTTAACACAATGTCTACAAGAGTTAACAATGCTGTTTCTACTGCACAGAGTGCAGCACAGGCAGCACAGGATGCTGCATCACAGGTTGAAGGTAAAGTCAATGCATCTGATTTAGCAGAAGTTGCCACAAGTGGTAGTTACAATGACTTGTCTGATAAACCAAATCTCAATAATTATGCAACAAAGAGTGAGATTCCTTCAGTTGAAGGTCTTGCATCAGAGTCTTGGGTAGAAGGTAAGGGTTATCTTACTGAACACCAGTCATTGAGTGCATATGCAAAGAAGACAGATATTCCAGATGTTAGTAATCTTGCAACAAAGAGTGAGATTCCTTCAGTTGAAGGTCTTGCATCAGAGTCTTGGGTAGAAGGTAAGGGTTATCTTACTTCACACCAGGATATTTCTGGTAAGGCAGATAAGGCAGAACTTCCTACAAAGGTCAGTGATTTGACAAATGATGCCGGTTACCTCAAGGAGGAAGACCTTCCTGATTTCTTGACTGACAGTGACCTTCCAGATATGACAGAAGGTTCATTCCCAACTGGTGATGATGTTGAACATGCAAGTGCTGATGCTGATGGTCTTGCAACAGTCCAGGATGTAATGGACTATGTCCGTGCATACTTTGAAAAAAAAAAGGATGAGTTAGAACCAGAAGGTTCAGAAGTTCCTGTTGCAATACCTTATCTTTATACCAATGGTTATAAGAGGGGTGACACAGCAACTGAACTGACAGACCCTCTTAATGCATATGAGATTGAACTTGATGGTAATGGTGAGTTTGTAATTGAACTCCTCCACAAGGATGAGTCAGATGGTTACTTTGATCCAGAAGGTGACCCAGCAGATAATGATCCTGGTATATATTTCAAGGTTATTCTTCCTACCGGATATAATATGACAGTTTATTCTTGGAATCCAGAAGCAACAGGTGATGATAAATATGAATTGGCTTCAACAAATGATCCAGGATCTAATTTGGTTGCCTATGATGTAACACCAGATAATACAACATATTATTACAGTGTTGTTGCTATTAAATATTTGTGGGGTGGAGGTAAAGGTGTAGAGAATTCTATTAATACATATGGTCATCTTCTCAAAGTAGTTGTTACAAAGAATATTTAAAATAAACACATAATAAGATATGGGAAAAATTTATGATGGTAGTGCTCCATTATCAAAAGTGTATGATGTAAGTATCAATGCACCTCTTGATAATAGAATTGCAGTCAGATATGTTGCGGACTTGACTACTGGTGAGAATGGAGGTATTGCTGCTCAAGTTTATAAAGGTATGATTGTATATGTACAGGAAGATAACTCTTTGTACATTTATACTGGTCAGTCTAATAATAAATGGAAAACATCAACAGGTAAACTTGTAAATGGCGGTGATATAAACAACTGGAAGAAAGTTGACTCATTCCTTGATCCTTCAGTTAACCTTCAGTACTATGCAGAAAAGATTGGTGCCAAAATCTTTGAGACTGAAGATGAACTGACAGGTACAATTGATTCAGCATATCGTGGAATGTTCGCTGTTGTTACTGGAGATTCAGATGAAACAACAGTTGAAGAAACAGGTTTGTATATTCTCCTTGATGATGACAATACCAACATTGCTAACTGGATGAAGATTGATTCAGGTAATGGTGATTATGTCACAAGAGATGAACTTGATGAATATCTCAAGAAGAATGAACTTCCTGATTTCCTGACAGACAGTGACCTTGACGGTTATGTAAAGGTTGAAGATCTTGATGGTTATTTGAAACCAGAGGATATTGCAGACCTTGCTTCAAAATCAGATCTTGATGGTTATGTGAAGGTTCAGGATGCACTTGATTTCCTGACAGACAGTGACCTTGACGGTTATGCAACAGAACAATGGGTAGAAAACCAGGGTTACCTTAAAGAACACCAGTCACTTGACGGTTATGCAACAGAACAATGGGTAGAAAATAAAGGTTATCTTACAGAACATCAGGATTTGAGTGACTATGCAAAGCATGTTGATCTCATTGACTTCCTTACAAATGAAGACCTTGGTGACTATGTAAAGAGAGAGGAACTCACACCTTATCTTACAGCAGAAGATATTGAAGACCTTGCTGCAAAGTCAGACCTTGATGGTTATGTAAAGAAAGAGGATGCTCTTGAATATCTTACAGCAAGTGACCTTGACATATATGCTACCAAGAGTTATGTTGACAAGAAGATTACTGACCTTGTTGGTGGTGCCCCAGAAACACTTGACACATTGAAAGAAATAGCAGAAGCACTTGAGGATAATGCCACAATGCAGATGGTTTCAGATGCCATCTCAACAAAGGCCAACAGTGCTGATGTATATAAGAAGAATGAGGTTTATACCAAGGCTGAGGTTGATGTAAAGATTGATGCACTTCCTGATGAGGGTACATTCCCGGAGATTGGAGACAGTGAAGCAGAGTTCAATGATGGTCTTGCAACTGTTGGAGGTGTTATAGATTATGTTGCTGATGCAATTTCAGAAGCAGCACCAGACTTGAGTGGTTTTGCAGAGAAGTCTGAAATTCCAACCAAAGTGAGTGACCTTGCAAATGATGCAGGTTATATTACAGAACACCAGGATTTGAGTGACTATGCCACAAAGGATGAGATTCCTACTGTTCCTGAAAATGTAAGTGAGTTCACAAATGATGCTGGTTACCTTACCGAACATCAGTCACTTGAAGACTATGCTACCAAGGATTATGTTGATATTGCCATAGCAACTGTTCCTGAACATTCAGAGGTTATAACAACAGATGGTACACAGCCAACATCAGGTAGTGGTATTTCTGTTTCAGATAATTCAGAGAATGCATTTGTTGAAGAGGTTTATGTTGATGATTATCTCCATGCTGGCATTTACTACACAAGTAAGGGTATTGCCAGTTCAGATAAGAATGGAGGCAGTGAACTTGAAGGTGTAGGACATATTGTATTATCCAATGGTGGAAATTCTTGGATTAAGATAAATTCAAGAGGTGTAATGACTGTACTTATTGAAGATGATTCACTTGGATTCAATGCAGAAAATATTGTTGGTCTTATTTCAAATGATCATGAATATATAAATCCTTATGAAGGACATGCATATCCAGGTTCTCGTCTTACATTCTCTCTTGGTGGTGGTGATATGATCAAGTTTAATATTGATGTTGACTTCACTGGATTTACTGAAGTAAGGGATGATGAGTCAGAGGAATACATCTTTGGTCAGACAGGTAGTAACTATGAAGACATTGACTTCTATTCAGTAAATGTTCTACCAACAGTAAATGCTTATGTGGATGGTGTTTCCACCAGAGTATTGACTGAGGGTGACAAGCTTGAACTTGCTAATATGATTGATGAGAAATCATCAATTCAACCAATTTCCAACCAGGAAATTTTGAATTTGTTTATTTAAGAAAAAATAAATTGAGTAAATATAATGGACAACGCAGAAAAATATTTGAGTTATGAGGGTCTTGCTACTTATCAGGATGAATTGATAAGAAGATTGACAGACCTTGATTATGACCCTAACAGAATGTTTGCAGACAAGACAGAGTTATTCTCATTGGAGAAATGGGGTGTAAACAGGTTTGGTAGAGTTGTAGGATTGAAGGAAGGTTTGATGATCACCATTGATGGTCAAATCTGGCAGCTTGAAGATCCTGTGGTGTTCAATGGTATTCTTTCCGGAAGTCAACCTGTGGAACAAAAGGTTCTTATTCCTATGGAAGATTTGGGTTGGAAAATTGTTGGCAACACTGTGGATTTTAATATCAATAACCATACTTTGGAATTGACAAAATAAGTTGACATAATAAGTATTAAATGTTGGTCAGAAGGTATTCTGACCAACATTTTTTATTATTTCATAAATATCTTGAAGGTTTAATCTTTAATAACTTTATAAATGATTGTAGTTACATTGACATCCTGGACAAAGAGAATCAAAAATGTCAAGGTTGTTGTAGAAAGTATAATGAACAATACTGTCCAACCAGACAGGGTATATCTTAATTTAAGTCAGACAGAGTTTGAGGGAATTGAATTACCCAAGGACCTGGTTGACTATTTTAATTCAGATGAGAGACTCATCATCAACTGGGTTCCAGGACCAAATACCAAGTCAATGAAGAAAATATTTCCAATCCTGAAATATCTTCAGGATGATGATATTATTATTGATGCTGATGATGATATTCTGTTTCCAAAGGATTTGATTGAAAGCAGACTGAAAGACTTTGAAGACAATGGCAGAAAATTCTGCATCACTTCCAATACACACAGAAGTGTAGGTTTCGAGGGAAAGATGTTGGTTGTATCTGCAATATCCCTGTTCCAGAAAAAGATGTTGAACCACTGGCAGAAATTTGTGAACCAGGTTATATTGAATACAAACAATGATGACAGGACATACCTTCATCTTATCTGGTTGAATGGATATCTCAACAGGGGTTGTACAAAATGGGATATACAAACCTTACTTGAGAAGTATGATATGAATGTTGGATTCACCTTGGGTTCTGTGGTGGGGACAGGGTTCAAGACAGGAAGAATATATGACAGGATTGCCCAGAGGGAATTCAATAAGATTGCAGAAAGAGAAGTATATAAATCATTTGGTTTTTGGAAATAATATGTTACACACACTGATAATCTGGCCTAATGCCATGAATAAGGAACAGTTCATCCTGGATGATGTAAGGAAGTCATTCAAGATAAAGAGACTGTTTCATATGAACTGGACACAACAGGATTTCCTGAAGAATCTTTATGTGTTCTATGCCAGTATGGATGCTGCAAAGTTGGACACCACAGCATACAAGAATATGATTGTCAATAAGGTCAAGGTAAATGGTACCGGTAAGTTTGATGTTCTTGTTGTGGAGGATCCCAATCCGAAGATTGAACACACAAAGACCATAGGTGGTGAATGTGATGCCAATACCAACATATATGAGAAGAAGACATATTACAGGTCATTGACAAAACCTGGATACAAGATTCATTCAAGTAACAACACCCAGGAAACCACCAGGGATTTGTTATCTTTATTCAACCTGACAGTGGATGAGTTTGAAAAGAAATACCAGGGTTATGATGAGACACCTATTGAATATACAGAGAAGTCAAGGGGAGTCAAGGGTGGGTTTGACACCATATATGATTTCTTCAAGACTCTGAACAATAATATCAGGTATTGTGTGTTGAGAGGATTCGAGAATCTTCCTGATGAGTATCCAGTTGATGGTGGTGACATTGATATCCTGGTTGAAGACAAGAGATTCTTCAAGTATCTGACTGATGGAAGGAAAGTTTATCCTGAAGTTTACAGAGTCCAGTATGAAGTGAATATTGCCAGTAAACCTGTGAAGGTTGATGTGAGGAATGTGGGAGACAACTATTACTGCAAGAAATGGGAGGAAGATATTCTGGAGAGGAGATTGTTTGTGAACGGTATCTATATTCCTTGCAACAATGACTACAAGTATTCACTTCTGTATCATTGTCTTCTCCAGAAGAAAGAGATAAGTCCAAAATATAAGGACATCTTTGTATCATTCAATCTCATAGGAAGTAAGGAACATTTCCTTGATGAGTTGTCAGCATATATGATCAACAATATGTATGAGTATATCGCACCGTCAGACATCAGGGTATATTCCAATACAGAAAACATTGATGCTCTTACAGGAAAGAAGATTAAGAAACTTGGTGGAATATTGAATGGAACAATGTATCCTCTAATTGATTATGTGTATGAGAGAAAGAACAGTTTCATCAAGTATGGTATAAAGGAGGTCATTGATAATGAGAAGAAAGTTCTTTCAGGTATGTGGAGTCCTCATTTTCCAAGAGTCCTGGCATATGGTACGGATGGAAAATTCTCCAAGTTTGAGATGACAAGGGTTGATGGTGTGAGACTGGATAAGTTAAAGAGTTCACCCAACTTCCTCTCTGTCAATGGAGACAAGATATTCAATGGTCTTCTTGATGTCCTGATTGATCTGCTTGACAACAACATCATCCACAGGGATATCATAGGACATAATCTCCTGGTCAATACAACCACATTCAATATAGGTCTGATTGATTTCGGTTGGGGAGAATATATAACCAGTATGGACAAAGGTCTTCATCCTACACCATTGAAGAAATACAGACCGGATGATGGATTCTCCGACCCATATGCTATGGGTGTTGTCATTGATGAGATATTTGGTAACAGGTATAAAAACAAGACAGATATTCTGAAGACCATACATCATAAGGATTATAAGGATCCAAGCAGAATTAAGGAAATAATAAGATTATTATACATATGAACCCTAAAGTAATAGTAACACTGACATCTTATCCATATAGGTTCAAGAAACCCGAAATGATAACCTGTCTGAAATCGTTGGTGAATCAGGAGACGGATGTACCATACAAGATTGTCTTCAACATATATGAGGGTGACATCAAGGAGATGCCTATCGAATTGTTCAAGTATGTTGAGAATAATAACATAGAACTTTACAGATGTCCCCTGGATCTCAGGTCACACAAGAAATACTACTATGTTATGCAGAAGTACAGAAACCTTCCAATCATAACTGTGGATGATGACATTGTGTATTCAAAACACCTTGTCAATGATTTGTACTCATCATATATGAAGTATTCAAAGTGTGTATCTGCCTGTTACCTTTACAGGATGACATTTGATGCCAATGACAAACTCATATGTTCATTCAAGAAATGGGATAAGAAATATGACAAGTATGAACCTTCATTCAGGAACTCATTTGGTTCAGGAGGAGGTACATTGTTCCCTCCAGGATGTCTTGACATCTCTGAAAAGAGGATGCCTATGATAAAGAGTTATATTACCGATGATGAACTTCTTCTGAAGAAATGGTTGAATGATGCCGGCATTCCTGTTGTAAAATGCAGATATGACTGGACAGATGAGTCACATGGTGCAAAGAGTAAATGTGGTTCATATCTTGAGGCTGCCACATATGCCACAGACAACAACAGTCTCTGGAGGTCAGGAAACAATGTCAATATGGATAAACATATGAAGGAACTCCTGAGTATGTATAACTACAAGAAACTTGATGACACCATCAAACCTGATGTGGTGGTGACAATGACATCCTGGAAGAAAAGGATTGACAATGTGATGAAGACCATTGAGTCCTGCAACAACCAGACCAGGATCCCGGATAAGATATACCTGAACCTCTCAATAGAAGAGTTTCCTGGAATGAACAATGACATTCCTGAAAGTATTGTAAAGTATGAGGAGAGTCATAAGAACTTCATCATCAACTGGGTTGACGGTCCGAACACCAAACCATTCAAGAAGATGTTTCCAATTCTCAAGTATTGCAGATACAATGACATCATCATAACTGTAGATGATGATATGATAATCCCGGAGGATTTTGTGGAAAACAGAGTCAATGATTTTGAGAAATACAGACAACCCATAACATCAGCAATATCTGTTGACAGACTGTTGGGATGTAACAAGATAAATGCGGGAAGTCTTTTCACCAAAAAGATGTTGTGGAACTGGGACAGGGTTCTGACAGACAAGGTGATAGAGACTTGTAATGATGACAGGACATACCTTTATATACTTTATCTGAATGGTTATATCCCAAGACTTGCATCAACATATGACATCAGGGACATATTCAAGTATATGCTTAATGAAGGTGCAGACAACAAATTGAGTAGTGTTGCATCAACATACAAATTCGGAAGACATTATGATGAGCATGTCAAGGATGTGATTATGAAGTTGACAGGGAAACCCATTGAGAAGTCATTCGGATATTTCAACAACAATAATTCCCAGAACCCATCCTGTGTTCCTTCATTTGTGAAACCTGAACCTGTAAAGAAGATGAATAAGATCCAGTCCTTGAGAAGGGACATTGAAGCAGGAAGGGTAGTGAGAGTTCCTGTTGTGGGAGGATTTGTCTGGAAGAGAGTTAAATAATTTTGTTATATTTACAATAACCAATTAAATTATATTATATGTTTGGATTAAAAATAGTTAAGAGTCAGGATTATGCTGATTTGCAATATCAGCTTCAGCAGGCACTGGAAATCATCACAGAGGATAGTAAGAAGATTGATGACCTGAATGATACCATCAGAAAGCAAAATGAGTTGCTCAAGAAGTACAGGTCAGAATCCAAGAAGTCTTCAAAGACTACCAAGAGTGATGTAATTCTCCTCACTGATGTTGCAGAGACTCCATTGGTTGAAGAAACAAACTCAAATGGAAAACCAAAGAGGGTTATCAAGAAGACAGGTAATTCAAAACCTCATAGGAGAGTTATTCACAAGACTACAGAAAAGTAAAAAGAAAGTCACCAAATTGGTGACTTTTTTGTTATATTTATTATATATAAAACATTTATAGATATGAGAAAGTTTGTAGGTTATGTAAATGGGAAATCCTATACTGATGAAGAGGATTTCAACAAAGCCGCACAGGAGGCTATCAAAAAGAATGAGGATAATCTTTCCATCACTTCATATTACAAGTACACAAGTGACAAGAAAGAAAACAATGAGGATGAAAAGAAGGAACTGCCTAATTATGTTTCCATAAATGAGTGCTTCCTTGGAGAAAGAAAACCAGATCAGGTTTCAAAACTGAATCCTGAGGAGGTAGGTAATTCAGGTTACACAAATGTTGTATATGAGGTATCACCAGAACTGGAGGCAAAACTGAAGACCGCAGTAAACAAGGACAACCTTAAGGAAAGTATTGAATACCATATCAATAAACTTGTCAATAACATTCAGAAATATAGGAGTGATTTGAAGAATACTGAAGACAAGATTGAAGCACTCCAGAATAAATTGAGTGATCAGCAGGGATTGTTGTTGGACCAGGAAGGAAGGAGAAAGTATTACAACAATCTTATTGACATTCTTGAAAAATCAATTTCAGCTGAAAAGTCAGAAGATGAGCAGAAGATAGAATCCAAAGATGAGCAGAAGGTTGAGATTCCTGTCATATCTCCAAAGGTAAAAGAGGATATCAGGAAGCTTCTCAATATTGATGAGAATACAAGTCTCTTTGACATATTAAGACAAGTAGGAGTATTGAAGTGATATGGTAATAAAAGGTATTGAAAGAGGAGATAAGGATCTAAGACATTTCACCTTTGATGATGGTGATTATGTTGTTAGAGGAGGCAAGTATTACTATAAGGTCAATTATGGTAAGAATAAACTTGAAGGTGAATATGCTGAAGATGAGATATCCTTTGTTGAGTGTACCAGGGTAATTCCCCTTGGTGGAAAGAAACCCAAACCAATTCCTGAATTGGTTGCAAAGATGACACCGGAAGTACAAACTTCAACCCCTGAAGTTCCAGTCCAGGAGCCGAAGAAAAGGGGAAGAAAGGCAAAGGTTGAAAGTTCTGGTGATATTGGACCTGAAGCAGGTGTTTATCTCCAGGTTACACCAGGCATATTTGAGTACACAGTAAACCAGTTCAATTTCAATGATATTGAAAAGTTACAGTCCAAATTGAATGAGATGGGTGAACAGGGATGGGAAATGTGTGGATTTAGTCCTTACAGACCATTGTTTGGCGATACGCATATAGTCGCAGTATTCAAAAGAAAAAGAGGTTGAGAAATCAACCTCTTTTTTATTAGTAACCTCTTTTCCTTAAGTTCTCAATATATGCTTTCCTGTTCACACCACCATTCTTGTCTGCTGACTTTTCCCAGGGTTGGTTGTAATACCATTCGCAGGAATCACTGTATTTCCAATTACTGTGGAATATCCTGTCATATATATTACCGAGAAGACTTGGAAGACCTATAACAATAAGATATAGAGGTCCCAGTCTTCTGGAGTCAACAGAATGACCATATTCATGACACATTGTCTCACCCCAGTCTTCCTTCTTTATGATGATGTAGTTTCCAAGACTGATTCCGGAAACCATCTCATCTGTATAATAGAATGTCCTACCATTTAATTTGTGGTATGCCTTATCCTTTTTGTAGAAAAGAAGCAACATCAATCCAAGAATGTTCTGTGGGAGTTGCCAAATATAGAGAAGAATTTCTGTAAATGTTTTCATATTGTATACTGTTAGGTATTAGATATTTATGAAAAAAGCGGGGATTACTCATCCTCGCTTTCTCCATTATCTTCCTCATTATCACCATCATCTGTTTCTGTCTGGAATAACTTGTCTATGTTTTTCTTGACATCATCAACAATAGTCCTCATTTCATTTTGGTATTCTTCAATGGTTGTCATATCACCGGTAATATTGGGTATGTAACTTTTATCAGTCTGTATCCATTCCATAAGACTGATGTCATTTTCCTTTTTTGACTTTATCCATTGATCATACACATCATTGGGAAAATCACTGATAATATCAAATATGACATCATTGATGCTTATGACATCACCATTCTCAAAAACAATGTCTGACATATAATCATCAGACGGAACAGGTGATGAGTATTTGACTTTTATCTTTCCAGAAAGGTTATGCTTTCTGAAGAATGTTTCCAGATATTCTATATTTTTCATACATTAAATATAACAAAAAGGGAAGGATTTCTCCTTCCCTTGTTTTTACCACTTTTTTGCCCTCTGTGAGACTTTATGGTATTTGGATGACCAAGTTATCACATTTGGAATAAAAGTGTCTTATATGTCATCTTTTGGGGTTATGACTCAAGTGCATTCCCAATTACCTGGTATCTTTCACTATCAAGTACTGACTTCAGTGCAGTCCAGGGATCTGTCTCTCCAGAGAGGATCATCTTGACATTGTTCACAGAGAATCCTGAAACAAGGATGACTCCTGCCTCATTAGAGGTTACAGGGATTGTCTGTGTCCTGGAGTTGACATTCCAGAATACAATGTTAGGCATTGTGTAACCGGCATCAGTCCACCTCTGCTTGATTGTCTCAAAGAGAGACTTGTACTTATCCATTATCTCGGTATGAGAAGTCCTATACCCGGCATATTCACAAGCCCCATCAAACTCCATATCAGAGACAATGAGGATTCTCTGAGGAACCTCAGACTGTGGTATGTTGTTTGTAATTGCTGTCTCCAGGAGAAGGTCAAACACAAGCTGAAGATTGGTGTTTGAACAATCATCAAACTTGTTCATCTTGTTGTACTTCTCAACAAGAGAGTGGCAGTCAGACAGGTCAATGTACCTTGGAGATGCTGAGAACTCAACAACCTTATCCTTATACTCACCTGTATTCCTCTCAGAGAAGAATATAGAGAGTGACCTTGACACATCAATGGCCATTATATTGTTGGTACCCTTGATGTAAGACTCCATAGAGCCGGAACCATCACATACCACCATAGTGTTACCGGTAGTAGGAATGTCCTTAAGGTTTGCCCACAGAGCCTCAATACCCTGGTCAAATTCAGCAGTATAATGACGGAGGTTATATGGACGACCATTATTATACTTTGCATATACCTCATGAGGATAGAGGTTGGAAGCATGCATCACTGCACCTGTCTTTTCAGGTGAGTTGAGAGCATCCAGGTATGCCTTTCTTCTCTCTGGGTCATGCTTCATAAATGCCTTGACATAACGGGCATTGGCATTAGATGAGACCTTGTTGTAGTCAATCTCATTCCACCTGTCAGAACAGGTCTTAATCTCTGTCACATCAATGTAACTGCGGAGAGCAGAAAGCATCTTACGATACTCCATACTGCACAGTTCCATCTTACGGGCAATGAAGAGAGCAGTCCTTCTGGCCTTCTTTGAGGCATTGATTGAAGGTAACCACTTTGCAAGAAGTGATATTTTCTTTTCCTCCTTCATATTGATGAGGTCCTCCTTTATCTGCTCACTGATAAGAGTACAGATGCTTTCGGCCAAGTAATTACCCTCACCTGTATAGGAGAGAATGTCAATGAGATCCTTCCAACGGCCAAACTCCGGGATGAGAGGAATGAGTTTCAGAGCAGCATCAATGTTATATGCACTGAATGCCAAGAACAGGGTTACAAAGGAGTCTCTCTCACCGAGTCCCTCACGGACATCACGGAGATAGAACAACCACTTTGCAGCGGTCACCATATCATCCTGCAAGGCACTTACAAATGAATGTACATCCTCACCCTTCACATTGTTGTGATTGGAAGGGATACGGAAGTTGAGGTCAACCAAGGGATTACCTGAAGTTGAATAACCTACTGCGCCATTCTCTGTTCTCTGAATTGAATTGACCATATCAAGGGTCTTCTGATACTCATTCATCATATGTGTGTTGTTTTAAGGTTTAACTATACAAATATAACAAATTATTCCGGATTTTCCAATTTTTTCACTCAATATTTTTCATTTCCCTGTCCAAATCCCTCTCCTTTATGGTCTGGGACTTGTCATAAGTGTGTTTACCTTTCGCAATCGCAATCGTAAGTTTCACATAACCAGACTCATTGATGAACATATTGACAGGGACAATGGTGATACCCTTTGTCTTTACTTCATTCTGGAGTTTGTTGAGTTCTCTCCTTTTGAGAAGGAGTTTCCTGTCTCTCTTGGGGTCATAGTTCTGGTAAGCAAACCCGGAGTTCTTATAGGGGGAGATGTGTAAGTTCTTGATATACAGTTCATTATTATCAAATGAACAATAAGAGTCAGACATATTCACCTTACTCTCCCTGATGGATTTTATCTCACAACCCTTCAAGACAATACCTGCAACATACTTATCCAGGAGGAAGTAGTTGAAGTTTGCCTTTCGGTTGTCAATGAATATGTCCGGTTTCTTTTCCATTTTATAATCTGTTTATGAATTAACTACACCATCCACAAGTACCGACATACAAGATGTCTTCCAGGAGATCACATATCTCCAGATAGTCATCAAAGTCTATGCCATACTCTTCCAGTACTGATGGTTTCTCGGTTCTGTCTGCCTCAAACTTATGACACCCGCAACCATAGTCAGGTGCATGTTCTATATCATCATCAAAACCTCTTCCAAAATCACTCTTGTCTGCATCCTTACCATTTATTGTGAATACACATAACTCACAAGGTAATGCATCATATGGTTCTGCTATAACTTTTGCTTTCATTTTATGTTTATTTTTTCATAAAGTTTTTAAAACCATCAATGAACTCTTCCTTCTTGACAAATCCACCACATACACCATATTCATTGTCACCATCATAGTGATCATATATATTGTTTTCAATATATTCTAATGCCTTCTCAATAAAGGCATCAGTACGGATGTATTCAATAAAAGAAATGTCACCCTTACCAATTAACCATGTTCTATTTTCGATATTTGGGTTTATGTAAATCTTCTCTGGTGCTTCGTTTTCTTTCATAAATCAATCTTCAAAATATATAGGTTCAACAGATACAATGCCACTACATTTCTCCAAATGTGTTTCATCTTTCCATGCCTTTATGTAAAAACATATTTGGTCACCTGACCTTGTTCTTATTAAATTCTCGGGTTCAATTTGTAATGATGGGTCTTGTAAATTACACCAAGATACTATATCACCCAACACTGATTCCATTCTATTTTTTGCCTTTTCTTCTGAATGATAATAAAATGGTCCCCAGGTAAGCATATGTTCATCGGGAAAGACTATATTTCCTTCTATCTTATAATCCATATATTTTTTATTCCTTACAATTATAATACAGCAAGGTGGGGTTGTTATCGTGCACATCAATTTGCTTGTTGTACAACTGTGAGAACTTCTGCTTGTTGAAAGGTCTGGTGATGAGGTGATAACCATGAAGGGTGGGAATGGTTGCAACAATCTTATCCACACCGAAAGGTTCACACTGGTCAATCACACTCTTGAGAACATCCAGTTCAGAAGTCTCCTTGGTGTCGACATCAACAACCCAGGTCTTATTCTTGTCACAGGCACCGGTCTGACCACAGGCAGAATCAATGATGGTCTTTACACCTCTCCACTCATCAGGATTACCCTCTGCCCTCTCAATGATTCCAGCCAGAATACTGAGAGTCTTCAAGGAGATCTGTCTCCATGACTTTCTGTTGAGGTTGATGTATGCCCTGGCATTGAACAACTCACACAAATCTCTAATCTCCGGCATCTTGTATTCAAGATATTCCGGTGAAGAGATGTAGTAGGTCTTCACAGTCTGCTGTGAGATCTTCTTATCATCCGGTTCATAAGGAGTCTTACCATCCTTTGCCCTGTGGATAATCTGGAGCATATAAAACTCATCCTTGCCACAACCGGCAATGATATTCTTAATCAGTTCTGTGTTATCTATAATCATAATTCCTTTTTGTATAAAATTTCCCAATCTGTTACTCTCTCATTCCACATATCCTCATAGTCATAGTACATATAACCATTAATTGTGAATAAGTCACCATTGGTACATTTGTGTCTCTCAATAAGAAGAAATCTCTTCTTCTCCATAGGGATGTCCTCGTGCCTTACTGAACTATATTCTGTATGTTTATATGTGACAAGACAGACCATACATCCACCCTCCTTTGGGGTTTCTTTATCTAAAAATTCTCTGTATGTCATTTTCCTACCATATAATACTTCCACTTACTTGGAGTCATTTTTCTATATTCTACAACTGTACCATTTGGAAGTCTGGTTACAGGTGTAAATATGTCAATACTCTTCAACCATCTTACATATTCATCAATGTTTATGTCATTGATTCTCTCATTTACCTCAACCTCTGCACAGTTGTATTCCGGATAAATGGATGGAGTAATTACACCAGGATGATAGAATCTTGACATATCATATTCCACCTTATGGATTATATTATTCATATCTTCCTTTGTTGGTTTCTTCCCATACTCTCTCCTGAACTTTTTTCTTTCATAATCAATATTCTTGAGTCTGTCTTCCTGATATTGTTTTGGAAATTCCACATCATAATATTGATGTTCCATTTCCTTGAAATCAGAATCATTATTAGGCATACTGTAACCAAGTATGTGTAGAAGTCCACCAATTGAAATATCAGTTGTATTCAGTTCAGTTGTCAGAACTTTTGAATAACAATTTGTAGGATACTTCTCATATGGGTTGAATTTATGAAGAAAATCACAACTAAGTTTGGCATTCTTATGGGTTATGATGTCAAGATATATATCAAAGATACGTTTCATACCAAGTGCCCAATACTGTTGTTCCTTGGATTCATTTGATGAAAAATCCTTGTCAAAGTATTTCCTTCCATCTTTTGTGATGGTATATCTCTTGAAGTCTTCAGTAAGGGGTGCTTCATAGTCTCCCTCACCATAACCTATACACTCACATTTGGCAATAGCGGTTGATCTTCCACCAAGAAGGGCATTATACATATTAACCACATCCTTTTTTGAGAAGCATGCATCCATAATAATATCCTTATGGATGTTGCAGTCCATCGGACTATCATAATCACTGAATCCGGAATATGCATCAATGTGCCATACTTTAAACTTTTTCATATCTTGTCGATTTACACTACAAATATAATGGATTTTTTTAACAAAACCAAAAAAGGCAGGTATTTTTTGTAAAGTTACCCGCCTTTTCCATATTTTTCTCTGTATTCTTTCAGTTCAATCAACCAGTCCCTCAACTGTATGTGTTCATTCATACACCCAATCTTGTTACAGGACTTCTGTTCTGAAATCACATCATCACAATGTGAAATTGCTTCATCAAGAGTCATAACCAATCAGTCATAAAAATGTTTTATTGCTTCTTCCCTGAGATTATCATATATCTGATATATTGCAGCTCTTGCTTCAGGGTCATCCTCCTTATGATACTGACAATAGACAAATGTACCAATCTTCTTAAAACTCAATCTATAATCATCTGGTGCCTCATAGAATCTCTTCCATCCCTGGTAATATGGACAACCCTTACAGAAAACTCCTATTGTAGTATTGCTTTCAGGATTGACATCACAGTCTCCCCATACCTTTTTGAGAACGAAATCTCTTTTTATTTCTCCGGATGTATAATCATAACTTAACATAGATCAATATTTATAAAGATTAACATCATCTATTTCTAAATCATACCTATGAACTGCATCCATCAATAAATCATATGGATAACTGCAATCATAATTATCAGGAACATTTATCCTTACTTTGAGTTCAACACACTTCATATCACATGCACTCTACATATTCCTCATATATTCCGTCAGTGTGGTTCATCAGTCCCATATATCCGTCTGATGAACATACCCACTTACCATACTTACAACTTTCACAGAGACAATCCAGACCGAAAGTGAACATATTCCAGTCATTGGGGATGTTCTTTCCATGACTCTCAATGAATGTGGAGACAATCTCAAAGAGGGCATCTCTGCACTTCTCAAACTTTTTGAGTTTCTTTTCGTCTTCCTCCTTGACTATTTCAGGATATTTTCCTTCAGGTTGGGTTATGGACATCTCAAAGAAGGGGAAATAGACATTCTCACCATTCTCCACACCTCTCCTGAGTCTGAAATCAAAAGACCACAGGTCTTTCCAATCGACATTTTCAACACACCAGTCAACCAGAGCCTGGCCAAGCATTGAGAACAATATACCCCATTCACTGTTCAGGACATTTGTTCCGTTCTTGAACAATGAGGAATCATTCTTCTCATCAATTGTGAGAAACTTGACAGTCTCAATATAGTCACCCTTTGGTTCAAGATCATCTTGACTTCCTCTTTTCCACCATTCACTCTTCTGTCTTGATTTCCATTCAAGGTGTTCCCTCATTCCGAAATCATAGTATTCCTTGTATGTTTTCATTATCTTCTATAATTTATTGAATCATAATTCTGGATTTTGAACATAAACTGCCTAATCTCATCGTCTGTCGCAAGTCGCACATCACCACCCCAACAGAAATTGCCTCTACCAGTACTGTGTACCAGTTTTCCATCTTCCCAACCAATCAGCATTCCATAACCATCACCATCTATGTGACCATCATAGATAAACACCCTCTGATCTTCCGGGTTATACTTTGCAGATTCTTCACTTGAGGGGATTCCATAAAGAAATGAACCCATTTTAATATTCTCCATATTCTTGTTTATTATCATAATCAATTTATTTAATATATTTCACAACATTAATGTTGACAAATTACATAAAATATTTTCCACAATTTGGACATCTATACAGTTCCTTCCATTCTGACTGGATACTGAATTGTCCATTTTCAATATGGTGGGCATCTTTTTCACCAAGAAGATTGGTCTCATCATCTATATATTCTGCAATGTCCTCACCACAATAGGGACATTTCTCATAATCACACTCTTTCATATTAATCCTTGAAATAGTTTATCAATGGTGAGTTGTATTTTCCCTGTGCAATCTCCCTCAAATTTTCAATAGGGGTTTCAACCCTTAATCTTGTATAGAAATCCTTCATATCCCTTTCACTGTTGAAACATAGGAAAGCATCTATGACTTCATCCCAACAATGGACAATCCCTTCTTTCTCCAGGAGTTTATCCATATTTCCAATCTTCTCATCATTCCAGTTCAATGTCCACAGATTACAGGAGAAATTCCCGGCAGCAAGTTTCTGCTTGATTATCTTAACACTGATTTCAGGAGACAGATTAACACTAACTTCTTTATTATCAGGATTTTCCATCATCTAAAATCTCTTTCCCTTTCCATTCTCTTGATACATTCCATAGGTGTCTCATTTTCCAGGAGGTCATAACTGCAACCTATACAACCACCCTTCCAACTTCCTTTTCTTGAACCTACTTCATTGTTGAATACAATTTCTATATATTTTTTGACATGCTTCCACCTTCCTGTCCAGGTCAGCCATTTAGGTCTCCATTCCCTCTCCTCTATCCAGAATGTACAAGGGATTACCTCACCATCATATTTGTCGGTGTAGTCATAGAAATACCTGTCAACCATTTCATTCTTTTCCAGGGGGAGATATTTTCCATCCTTTTCCTTTCCAATACTATCATAAGGTATGAGTTTCTTCTCACCATCAATGTTACACGTCACTTCGTGTCTCATATGTATCATTGTCCAGAAGGGAATATCCCAAGTCCACCACTTGGTTCCACCTCCCATATTTCCGTTTCCACCTCTATATATCCAGAATGTATTGTTATGTATGGCAATACCCCACTTTGGTGCATCACAATCACCATAGGGAAATTTTTTGCTCTTCCAGGGAAGTCTGAAAGTACTATGCCAACCCAGGATACTTATATTGAGTTCACCATTGGCAGTTTCATAACCACATGCCTCATAGGAAATGTCAAATTTCCAAGAGTGCCAACCGGCATACCAATCATCAGCATCCCAATGATCTCCTTTGATTGGTTTCAGCAGATAGAAACAATTACCATTTTTCTTGGCGATTGGTCTATTAAACATAAACCAATATTTCACACCATTACCATAATCTAATTTTCTGAATATCTTTCCCATATTTCAATTTATCAATTACCACATTAAATATAACAAACCCCCTCAAAAAATCATAAATATCTTATAATTATTTTTCAAAAAATATCATAAATTATGCCTGAAATTCCTTCAATTTCCTATATCAGGATAGGTGAGGTTGATCACCCAATAGATGCAGTAACACTTAATGGACAAACACTTCCGGATGATTCAAAATATCTTCCAACAGTATCAAATACTGAAGATGGACAGATGTTGGGAGTTGATACCGGAGAATGGTCTTTGTTTGATCCGGCAGATATGTATGAGGATATAAACGGTCTTCCTGTAGGTGGTGACATATCAGGTGACAGTGACAGTGATACTGGTGACAGTGACAGTGACAGTGATGAACCAGTTCATGACTACTCACTTGACTATCTCACCTTTGAAATACTCGGAAATGGTACAATAGGTTGGAAGAATAATGGTACAGGTTCTGCTAAGACAATCCAATATTCAATCAATGACGGTACCTGGACTTCAATTACCGCCGGTTCAGATACAATCAATGTGTCACAGGGTGACATAATCAGGTTCAAGGGTACAAACAATGCATATGCAATAGACAATAGTAATTTCTCTGGATTCGGAAATATTGGTACTGCCACTTTCAATGTGTCAGGTAATATTATGAGTCTTATCTATGGTGACAACTTTGCAAACCAGACCACACTTCCTACCTCCCATACATTCCAGAGTCTGTTTGACCATTCAAATATAGTCAATGCAGAGAACCTCATACTTCCTGCAACAACATTGACAGGTCACTGTTACAGGGCAATGTTCGCAAACTGTTCATTATTGAGAACAGCACCTCAACTTCCTGCCACCACAATGGCTGACAGTTGTTATAGGTTTATGTTCCAGGGTTGTGTACTTATGACAACAGCTCCTAACCTTCCTGCAACAACATTGATAACCAACTGTTATTATGGTATGTTCTCCGGTACATCATCACTTAATTATATCAGGTGTCTTGCAACCAATCCAAGTTCCACATATACGTCATCATGGACATCAGGTGTTGCAACATCAGGTACATTTGTGAAAGACATCAATGCACAATGGGACACCAACACTGCTGATGGTATTCCAAGAGGTTGGACTACCATTGATGAGGGAACACAGATAGTGGCAGCCCCAACCATACATTGTGTAAACAATATAATCACCTTTGGTTGTGATACACCCAATGCAACCATTTATTACAGATTGGGTGGTTCAGGACAATATCTCATCTATGACAACCCTATTGAGATTCTTGAGGATACTCTTGTAGAGGTTTATGCATCAAAGAATGGTTCTGACAGTACAGTGACATCACAGACTTGTATATATGTTGAACCTGAAATTCCTGGAGATAGTGATTCAGAATCAGAAGAGGGAGAGCACAATTATACATATGATTACCTTACACTTGATATTATCACAGGAGGTAATCTTCTTTGGAAAGCAAATGGAACAAATGCCACCAAGACTATTCAGTATTCTATAAATGATGGAGAATGGACTTCCATCACATCAACAACATCAGGTGTGACCATTCCTGTTTCAGCGGGTGATAGTGTCAGATTTAAAGGAACAAACACCAGGTATTGTGAACAGAACAAGGCAAACTATTCTGGATTTGAAGCTGGTTCAGCCACATTCAATATATCAGGTAACATATTGAGTCTTATCTATGGTGACAACTTCATTGGTCAGGACATTGTTAATACATGGGCATTCACTCAGTTTTTCAAAAACTCAAAACCGGTATCAGCAGAGAATATGATACTCCTTGCACCATCTGTTCCTAATTCTGGTTACCGTGCGATGTTCAGTAAGTGTTCAACCCTGTTGGTTGCTCCAAAGGAACTTCCGGCAACCACATTGGGACAAAATGCATATTATTATATGTTTGAGGATTGTGCCTTCACTAATGCACCAGTCCTTCCTGCTGCTTCCAGGTCATCTGCCTGTTATCAGTATATGTTCACCAACTGTAACAACCTTAATTATATCAAGTGTCTTGACACCAATCCCCAGTCGGGTTATTACACAGGTTGGACAACCAATGTTGCCGCTGTGGGTACATTTGTCAAGGCAGACAATGTTTCTTGGACAACAGGTGTAAATGGTATTCCTACAACATGGGTACAGGTCAACCAGAGTGATGAAGGAAGTGGTCAGGGTGGTCAGGATGAACCTGAAGAATATGATGGTTCAGATGCACCTGTTCTCCTGGGTTGGAAATATGCCGGTAATGACATCACTCTTCCTTATTCAGTCAATGCCATCAACGGACATACAAACTCTTATTCAAAGGGAACATATGTATTTACTTCAAAGATTGCATTGGATGAACTCAATCCTACATACCTTTGGTTTAACCAGGCATCACAGTCTGCTGAGATTTATATTGACAACTCAAAGGTGACCACACACTGGGGAGGTTACAACTCTTTCTGTGTCGACATTACCAACTATGTACATACAGGTATCAACAATCTGATGGTTGCACTGAACAACACAACAAGGAACACCCTTGCTCCATGTTCAGGTGACTTCAACTTCAATGCAACCCTGGGTGAGGTGAGACTTCTTTCATCTCCTGTTGTTCCAGATCCATCATTTGGTTATGACGGATTCCATATATCAGCAAATGTGACAGATGCATCAGCAGCCCTGACAATAAGTACATCTGTTCCAAACACTGCCACTGTTGTACTTACAATAGATGACGGTACATATCATTATACAGATACAGCGACAGGTACAGGTGCAATCACATTCACACATACCATAACAAATCCACATCTTTGGCATGGAAGGACAGACCCACATCTTTATAACATAACACTGGAGTTCTATCATGATAATACACTTTATCATACCTTCACAAGACCTTATGGATTAAGATACTTCTCTTATGTGTATAATGATGCAAATGTAATTCCAAACCAGACTTACACAGGATTTCTGCTCAATGGACAACCTTATTACTTGAGGGGAGTCTGCATGCACCAGGATATTGAAGGAAAGGCAAATGCATTAAGTTACCAGGATATTCAGAATGACTTCAACATCATCAATGAACTGAACTGTAACTTCATCCGTACTGCCCACTATCCTCATCCAAAGGAGTTCTATGATTTGTGTGACCAGTATGGTGTGATTGTTCAGACAGAGGTACCTTGGGTAAACAAGGCACAGTCATCAATGCCTGCCGATTATTATACTCACCTTGAAGGTCAGTTCAGGGATATGGTGAATGAACATTACAACCATCCATCTATTCTCTTCTGGGGTCTTGCCAATGAGATTTCAACAGACGATGCATCGTTCGCACAGACAAAGATAAACGGTTTTGTTACTATCATCAAGAATATAGATCCTTCAAGATGGGTTGGTTATGTGGTGTCACACTCATACCCCAATGGTCTGGGAACATTCAATTACCCCAATGTGGACTGGATTGGTCAGAACCTTTATGTGGGTTGGTATCTTGACAAGACTTCAAACAATCCTTCATCAAGGCTCAACACCTGTCTTAATAATGCCAACAACCGTTCAACTCCTATGGCATATTCTGAATACGGTTGCGGTGGTAACATATTGTGTCACTCTGATGACCCATTGACAACAACTACAACAGGTAATAACCCCCGTCATGACATTGAGTTCCAGATGTGGCTTCATGAAGGACATATCCAGTGTATCAAGAATTATCCCCAGCTTCTTTTCTCAGCCCAGTGGGTACTCTTTGATTTCGCGGTATCAACAAGAAATGAAGGTTACATCACCTGTCTTGATGGTGTGAATGAGGGACCCAATGATGACACCAACAGGTATCTGAATGACAAGGGTCTGGTCAAGAGAGATCACATCACAAAGAAGGACACCTTCTATCTCTACAAGGCATGGTGGAATCAGACAGACATATTCATACACATATGTCAGAAGAACTATCAGAAACTTTCAGACAGGGTGTTCAAGTGTTATACCAATGATGTCGGTCCTTACAAAATCTATGTCAACGGAACCCTGATGGAGACAATACAGACAGATACAACAAACTATATTGTTGAGTTCACCCAGGACACCTATCAGACAGGAGATGTCATCAGGGTGGAAAGTGCCAATGCATATGACACCTTCCAGCTTGTCTTCTCATAAAACCCCAAAGACACATAAACAACGAATCCCAACCCTAATAAGAGTTGGGATTTTTATTTTCAGTAAAGTGATCCTAAACTGGTAAACAGTTCCGGAAAATAAATGCCTGCCTTTTGTACACTGTTCATCCTCTTTGCATGGATTGAACTGTCTTCCTCTATATAGACCAGAATGTCTTCACCTGGATCTGCCGGATCCGCAGGATTCGTGTCAAACCACCAGCATTTGTACATCTTATCCAAATCAGGAGTCCATTTCTTGTCTTTCAATTCTTGGGGAATCCCCTCATTCCAGGGTTTATGATCATAGAATTTATTCTTTACTTCCTGACCGGTTAAATAACTGATTTTGTAATCGTTATCCTTACTAAACCCCCGGGGGGTTTTCATTATCTTTTCCTTCTTCATCTTCTTCTGTTTCTATCTTCCTGATGAATTTTATCTCCTTTGCACAAATGGTATCATTATATTCCAGACCTTCATAATATTCTACTCCCACCGGAATCTCACATTCAAATATGGTAAGATTTCTGAATTCTTTATATGCCTCAACATATTCTTCATATGCTCCAAAATATTCTTTATATTCTTTTTTTGCTTTCTTTACTTTCTGAATATTGGTAAAACAATGAATATATCCTCCTTTTATCTGATATAAATCTCCTTCTCCATAGGGATTATGTGTCTTCTCTATTGTATGGAGTCTTCCGAAAGCATCCTTATCGGGAGCCTTGAAATTTCTCTTACCTTCTATAATATCATCAACTACAGTCCACCCCATAAAAGGAGTTTCATAACCATACTTTCCTTTCAGAATCTTGTAACAGGTTATAGGTTTTTTTGATATACTCGGTTTATCTGATTTAGTATACATATTATATTTTCCTCTTTATTGAAATCATTTCATTCATCTTCCTCTATATATATCAGATAATCCTCACCTGTATCACAAGGATCACTCGGATTGGTTGAAAACCACCAGCACTTGTACATCTTATCCTTTTCCGGTTTCCAGGAAGATTTTTCCAGTTCCCTGGGAATATTGTTCCACAGTCTCAAACTTCCACCAGATTCTTTATTATAGAATCTGTATAATACCATATCCCCTTTCCAATAACTGATATGACATTCTTCCAACCCTTTGGGTTTCTTCATTATCTTCTCATTCTTCATCCTCTTGTCTTTTCCAGATGTTTTATATATTCCTCAATGATGTGGTTGGACATCTCATCCGGGTGCAAAAACCCCTCCTTGAGAAGTTCCCCCTTGAGGACTGAACTCTTCCAAAGTCCCCATTCATTCCTGATCCATCTCCCCAGACTGAAATGCACGCTTTCAGGTCCGTTCTGTACAAGGAACTCCTTGTCAAGATCATCCAATTCCTCATCCAGGATTTCAATTGCCTGTTCCACAGTCTCTGGTATTTTCACTTTTCCCATCTTTCTTAATTCTTGCTTTTCTTATATCACACCATCCTTCCGGAAGGGTCTCCCTTATCAACTGAATAACATCTTTCTCATTATATTCTGAATCCTTGACTTCAATGTCCGCCTTGAACACACACAAATCAGGAATCACATTATGCTGGGTGCCCGCCTTTATATAGATGTAATCAAACCGTATCTCATCACATATCTTCCTTGCACCTTTCAGAGCATAGGGGATATAATAATTTATAATCTCTATTGCCCTGTAAATGGCATTAACCCCCTCATCATATGCAGCATGTCCTGCAACCCCGTGTACTGCAAATCTGTATATCATATGGAATATCTCTTTTTGATATAATCATCCAAACCCTTGAGTTGGTCAACAGACATATTGGCAATCCTTTTGCTTATACCGGAAACCAGGGAGGTCTTCATAGTCTTCATTCTTTTCTCATTCATCTCCTCAATATAGACCAGAATGTCTTCACCCGGGTCTGCAGGATCTGAGGGGTTTGTCCAGTACCACCAACACTTATACTGTTTATTTTCATCAGGGGTCCATTTGTTCTCTTTGAGTTCATCAGGTATATAATCCTTTGTAATACTCCCGAAGAAATATTTACCATAAAACCTGTTCTTCACCCATGCCCCAGACCAATAATTCACCCTGATGTGTTTCATCTCATCAAGATGATCAGGTTTTCTCATTATCTCACTCATTTTTTCTGTATAAATTAGGTTCAACTTCCCAATAACCGCAGTCCTCACATACAAGGCATGTGTTGAACTGATCCCATGAGATTTCCTCTTTTTTCATTGTGCCTCCGCACTTCGGACAAACTATCATACTCTCTTTGCTATTTCATTAATGAACTTCAACTGTTCGATCTCTTCCTCCTCCGTGAATTCAGGACTGTCTTTCCTTTCAGGATGTTTTTCCAGAAACTCCATAGAATGAAGATGGGATATATTCCCGTCCTCATTGACCCTGACGGATTCCATTGAATAGGCGAAAGTCTTTTCCAATATTTTATGTACCATATCCGGTGTGATTTCCTTTCCGCAATCAGATCCTGATTTGTTCACCTGTTCCATAAGTCATCTTCTTTATCTTATATTTCTTCATAAACTCCCTCCTTGCTTCATCAAGGATTTTATTCAGACTACCACCAATAGAACCATTATGATCCTGTCTATACTTGTCTATATGTTCACCCTCTATCTTTTTGAGTTCCAAATAGACACCATGAGGGAGTTTCATGAAATTGACAGACTTGTGCTTACCTGACAAAGCCTCCTTTCTCCATTCCTCCGACCTGATGTTTTCAATCTCTTTCAGTTCATCACTCATTTTCTGGGAAAGGGCAACCTTCTCCTCTTCAAGATCAGCTATCTTCTTTTCTATTTCAAAAAGCTGGGAGTCATAAACCCCATGTATCCTCTCATACTCCTTTTTCAGTTCTTCCGATTTCATCACTTCATACTATGATACCATTCCCAATAATCCCTGTCCTGTTCCTCCGGTGTCTTACTGAACTCAAACAAGAGTACAAAGGGAATGGAAAGAAAACACAATACAATGAACAAAGGCCAGAACAGTATAGTGAGAAACCTTCCAATACGGCTCCGGAAACCGTTAGGACAAATACCCACTCCTATCATTGTATACAGTATAAAACACAGGGTCAGGGCAAATACCATACCTATGAAATCACCTGTATCACTTACTCCCATCCAAGCGGGAAGCCAATCATAAGACAATAATGTAAACATATTCCTTTATATATAATCAATCAAACTTCCAGAACCTGAACATTGGAAACAAAATCAATATGTCCCTGTTCATCCTCTATACCATAAAGAACAATCCCTCCAGGTATTACCTTGGTTTCATTCACCTCATAAACCTTACCTGCATATCTTACCTTCATATCCAAACATTTTTACTCTATATAAAAATAACAAACTATTACCATATATTGGGAAAAATGGGGACATTTCAAAAAAATTTTTTTGTCCGATCTTCCAGGAAAACCTCAAAATCTGTTAGCAGGATGATCTTATATGAAAAAAATGAATATATCAATGGAAAACAAGGGGGAATATGTGGGGAATTTATGGGGAATCATATAGGGGTATATATATTGGGAATAGATGGGGAAATGTAAGGGGAAATAGGTAAAGAAATAGGTAAAGAAATAGGTAGGGAAATAGGTGATCAATAAAGGGGGTAAGATAATATAGACAGGTATAGATTATTGGGGAATGAATGAAGGGGAAATTGGGGATAAATGGTGGGATCTATGACATTTTCTGACATCCACCAGCCTTTTCTACCACTTTACTCCACTTTCACCCACTTTTTATAAGAAAATGTAATATGAAATTAACTGAAAATCAATGATTTATAAATATACTCAAAATAGAGGGGTAAAATATATGAAAAAATAAATATACAACAACCCCATAGGAGTTTATCTCATACCCTTCTCTATATAGTGTGTGTGGGGGAAGTCGCACGCCGCAATCGCCAAAAATCACCATTCTGGGGGTGACCCCCAAATACCCCTATTTTGGGGATATCCCAGAATTCCCCATTTTCCTGGAATTCCCCATTTTTGGGATCCTCCTCTTTTTGACCTTTTCTGACCATACCCCCAAAATGCCCATTTCCAGGATATCCCCATTTTGACCATTTTCCTGAATTCCTCATTTTCCTGAATTCCCTATTTTCTCGTTTTTCGCTGTCGTGGGGAAATGTGGAAATCTTGGTTTTTGGTGTTTTTGGTAAAAATGGCAGATCTCCCTATTTCCCCATTTCCCATATATGTAAAAAATAACAAAAAAGGTGTTTTCCCAGTAAAACTGTGTTTACCTGGAAACACTGGTTTTTGAACCTTTTCCACTGTTTTCCCATAGGGTGAAAATGACAGATCTGCTGTTTTTGACCATATTTGGTTATATATGGGTATGATTTCCATCAGATGTGGAAGATCCGGGGAAGTTTTCCTGGAAAATAGATGTAATATATGTGAAAAGTTTCAAGATGGAGTTTCTCCGGAGAGAAAAACTCTTCCCTGTAGAGATCAAGCGGGATACAGATTGCCTCCCTGTAGAGATGAGGTCACCGCCATCCGCCACCGCAGGGTTGGACAGGTGTGGGTTGGAGTGGACAGGTGGTTGGAGATGGGATGGGCCTGGACCTGGACCCTGGTAGACAGTGTCTGTCCATCAGATGGAGATGAGGTATCCTGCTGGTGACCCATGTCTACCGGTGACTGGGTGTGGGCCTGCTGCTGGTACTGGACCTGGACCAAACTGTGGATACTGGATCTGCACAGACACTGTCTACCCTCCACAGTATGCCTGAGGGCACTTTTTGAGATGTCAATCAGATAGGATCACACTGTCTACTTGGTTCTGGATACCATCAGAACCTTGGTGATAGCCTTCATCAACAAGATGAGGAGGAGATGAGATGTCAATCTTGGACTTGGGTTGGCGGATGAGTCGCCACCGCAGATGGTGATGGGTATGTGGGTTGAAGACTTGGATTCAAGAAGTACTTCTTACATCAGGATGAGATGTCAGGATGATGACCCATGCCAATGTCTGAAGTAGACAGTGTCTGGTGAGATGAGTCTCTAGTTCGAATATAGATTCCCACTGCTGTTGGATGAGATGTCCAGATCAGCACTGTAGTCAAAGTCACCTATGGGTGGGTTTGGATTTGAGTCTCTAGTTTGACTTGGGTGGTAGATGATGTCTGAAGTAGACAGTGGGTTTGGTACTGGACCAGGTCCTGGGCCTGGACCACTGTCAGATTCAGGTTCTGCTTCCCTGTTGTTCCCTGTTGATCCAGGATCTGCCACTGCTGTTGGACACCTGCTGGAAATGGTATCCGGGATTTGAGTCTCTAGTTTGAGAAGAGTCACCTTGGTTCATTGAACCTTGGCGAAGATCATGATCATGTATACATGATCTAGTAAAAAATATCCCATCACAACTTCACAGTCATGATGGGATGAAAATTAAAAACAAAAATGCTATGCAGAAATATTATTCAACCGATCTCTATAAGATTGATGAGATGGTAACCTTTATACCCTTCCACTATTTTCCAGAGGAACTCCTTGAAGGAGATCTTCCTTCTCTCCGGAAGAGTCCAGTTGGTCATGTCGAATCCCAGTTTGTCCATCTCATTCCTGTAGTCATCCCTTTCCGGATGATACTCATACCTGGTGTTTACCTGGTAGGCAGTCACATGCAGGGTGGCCAACCAGGCAGGAAATCCTTCATCAGTGTTATGTCTCAGATCTGTCACCTTGGTGACCACATATTCATAGTGGTTGGGGTTGGACTTGTAATGGGCGGCGGGAACAGTGACTCCCTTTCTGGGTTTGAGCAACCGGCAGTACTGTTCGGTGAAATGCTCGACAGGTATCCTGTCCTTGACCTCCCCTTCTCCGGAGGAGTAGTATCCCTGTGGTTCCGGGATATCAACAGTCTCGATCAGGGCACCGGACTCCTGTGATATGAAAGTGAGGTAAGGTGACCCACACTCTTGGGGATGATGATATATTACGATTACGTTCATACCTCGTCTGTAGATTTCAGGTTATTTCAGGAACTTCTTGAGTTTGTAGTAGAAGTCATTATATGACCCGAGTTTGTCAAAGACGGCATTGTCCTCACAGTACTTACAGATGTTCTCTATCAGTTCAGTGTTGACCTTCACCTTCCTGGGCCTTGAGATGACCTTGAAGAGATCCGGGTAGACTTCCATATAAACCTCACCCTCATCATTGACATACTTTACAGGGAAGGGAAGGGTGCAGATCTTCTTCACCAGGATCTCATCATCTCCTTCTCTCACCCTGGTGATTCCATCCTGATCAAGGTGTACATATCCATATTCGGAGTAGTACTCATCAAATGAGGATACCACCTTGAACTTCTTACCATTGATGATGACATCAGTTACCTGGATACCACCATCATTATTATGCAAATGCCTTTTCATAATTATTCAATTTCCTATTTTCTTTATGATGAAGACAATCATAAATCCCAATCCAAACCAGAAGAGGGATTTCGCTGTCGCCTTCGCCAATGATTTGAGTTCGCTCTTTGTCATATGTCTGTGGATTACTTTTGATTTCAGTGAAGTATCACCTGGATGTGGTATCCATCAGGGATGAAGACTTTCACCATTGATGATGGGTATGGTGCAAATTCATACTTCAACTTATAGTGATCCCAACTTTCCTTCAGGAGATCCTGCATCTCTGTGTATGTCAGTCTACCGATATGATTCTCCTTGATGGACAGATCAACTTCAATGGTTCTGCTGTCGGGGTCAATCTTGAAGGTGTTGAAGTCCTCATAGATCTTGTCGAACACCGGGATGTAGTCTGCTGATCCCTTGGGTTCATTTGGTTCTACCAATAGTCTGAACATAATCAACTGTTTTTGGATTTACTTGACACTTCCTCAAAGTCTGTTGACCAACCTGCATCAGTCAATTTCTTGAGAGTCTCTCCATCACAAAGATAGACACTGACCTTGGAACAGTCACCCAATCCTCCATAACACTGGTCAGTCTTCTTGAGAATTCCTTTCTCCTCAAGTTCCCGGATCTTCTCAGGTGTGTTCCTGTAGAGACGCTCCTTGGATTTGGAGGTCTCCTCCGGGAAAAGCCAGAACTCATGCTGTCCATAGTAGGACATCTCTCCGACATGGATCTTGTGATCCCATTCCCTGGTTTTCCTGTCCAGCCACTCCTGGGTATCCGGGTTCTGATCTGCCTCGGTATACACTGTCCTGATTCCCAGTCCTAGAACCTTGTCTCCCTTCCTGACCTCAACCAGGGTGAAGAGTTTGGGATGGCTTTCGATATATGCCATCACCTGGGTTTTCTTGACACTCATCTCCTTGGCGACCTCGGAGATCAGGGCAAAGTTCTGACAGTTGACCTTCTCGATCAGTCTTACTGTCTCCTTGACGTTTTGTATGTTAAGTTCCATATCAGTCTATTTCAGATTGTGCAATCATCAACCACTATCTCCCAACCAGGGAATCTGATCTCTGCCACCTTCCTGGCAACCTCCAGGAGTTCCTCCTTGTTCTCGAATCCGTTGGTCTTCTCACCGGGATGATAGAATTCCCATCTGTGTGGGTCATTCTTGATCTCCTCTTCGGTGACACCTCTGGCAACCTCTATGTCATATGATGATGACCATTTGTCTTTGAGTTCCCTGGACAGGTTCTTGTATTCCTCACCGATGTATCCGCCGATAATATAACCTTCATCATTTATAATGCGGATACCATCACCGATGAGTTTGGCATAGTAGTGAACCGCTTCCCAACACGTTCCTATGAAGGATGTGATTTCTATCTTCACCTTCCTGGGTTCTCTGATTTGGAATGTCCATCCGGGATGTTCATTCAGATGGAAATCATTTCCGAAATCTATGGGGAAAACATCAGGATACTCTCCCTGATCGATGGAATGATCCCTGGCATACTGTATGTTGTCATTCTTTATTTCCATAACGATTGCGCTTTATGGTTATGACAGGGAGTCCAGTGAAATGCACTCCACTGACAACTCCTGCTCAAACTCTCTGTATATCTCTTCCATATCTTACCTGTTAATTTTGTAGAACTCTGCAAATGACATCTCGGGTTCCTTGATACCCCAATGTTCTGCAACTTCCTTGTGCCATTCATCAACAGTCTCGGGTTGATCAAAGTGGACACCCTTGAAAAGTTTCAGACCATTCTTGGTTACATCACCTCCATCATATCCGCAGATGTTGAGGAAATATGTACCGTCAACCGTCTCCTCATATTCAACACAGGTGGAATACTTATCCAACCAATCAAGGAACAACTTCTTATCCTTGGATACTGTATTTGATAACTTCTTTTTCATAACCTTTGAATTTAAACAGCACCTACCTGAATCAATCAGACTCTCTACCACCTTCTTGGTTTCCTTCTTGATGTTCTCATCTTCAAAATGTATTATAGTTGTATTGTTTTTATTTACCAGAAACATAATAGTCTCCAACTCCATAACCATTGGGATTCATAATGATTTGGGATTAACTGTTCTTTACTCTGTTGTAAATCTCACTTGCAACATTGAGAACAATGTTACCTACCAATATTGCTACTCCAAACAGTATCACTGTTGTCACTACTGCTGCAAAGATAATTCCAAGACCTTTCATAACTGTTGTTTTTAATTGTTACTTATCTTTCTTATTTCTGATATAAAGATAATGCTTTTATTTGGAACCACCAAATATATTAACACTATTTAACAAAAATCTTTGGATTTCATATTTCGCAGGTCGTGGTCGTCAGGGGATTTCAGTTGGGTGTGTTCAGATTGTAAAGGAACAACTGGGGCATTCTCATCATTGATCTTGCCAGGTTGGCAGCTTCCATATATGTGGATACCATCTCGGCGGCATACCTTGGGTCATTCATCATCCTGATTGGATCTGCCTTTCCTGATTCAACCAATGTGGATATTATGTCTTTGATCACTCTCTTGTTGTGATCTATTGCCTCTTCTATAGTCATTGTCCTATTATCTAACAACTGTTGATTTCTGATTCAAATCATATCATCCTGATTTCCAATTAACTGTGACCTTGATTGGACAAAATCGGACAATCAGTATGTGTTGACATATTCAATATATGTACAGACGGCATACATACCAGGGTGTCTTGAACCCTTGGGCATCTTGAAGACCTGGAGGCCTTTACCATAAGGTTGGTTTCTCCTCTCACATGCCTTGAGTGCGGCGGGTTTGCTTTTGAAGTATTTCCTTTCTCTTGCCATAATATTATAATGCTTCTACTATTCTCTCCAACAGATCTTTGCTGATGGGCTTTGAATATGCCTTGTATCTGCCGGGTACCCAACCGATGGGCTTGAACTTCTCAAAGTATACACTGTGAGGATCCTTGCAATTATCAAGTCTGCTCTGGAGATATTCCTTCCAGGTTTCCACCGGCTTTCCTGATTCCTTCAGATAGTCGAAAAGAAGTCTGACGGATTCCTTCCAGTCATAGTAATCTGCTGCCCAGGGTTTTCCTCCCTGCAAGTCTGAGAACCTGACAACCATTGTGATGAGTTTGCCTTCCGGTTTCTCAATCTTGTTGGGATTCATCTCTGCTACTGCATACATAGCATCCTCAACCAACTTCAACTGTTCATTGTGGATTTCCTCTATCTGCTTTCTCAGATCTGCCTTGGATTTCCCCAGCTCCTTTATTTTATCTGAAGTATTCATTTTATTGCGGCATAAACTGTGACAATATAATTCGGATCTTTGTTTCCTTTCATTATCTCATCTTTAGCGAAGAGAACCAGGTCTGATTTCTCATACTTCAGGTTTCTCTCATCTGCTATGTTGAGAACCTTTATTATCTGGTCATTAAGAACCTTACTGTCTAATATTAACATGACTTTACCTTATTATAGATTGCTTTTGCTACATCAACAATGATATTACCTACAAGTATTGCCACTGCAAAGATGATCACTGTTGTTACAATTGCTGCAAAGATAATTCCAAGACTTTTCATTGTTGTTCGTTTTTAATGTTGTTGTTTCTTGTTCCTTTCTGATACAAATATAATAACATTATTTGGACTGACCAAATTTTTTAACACATTTTAACTGTTCTTTTTGTATTCTTGTATTTCACATCATCAAATATAAAAAGCAAGGGGCACTTGGCATCATTGTCCAGTGTCCCTCTGATTTCCTCTTCTCAAATGAGAAGTGAACTTTCGCAATTCGTTATCGTAGATTATTTAACCTCTGATTCAACCTTTGGTTCACCATCTGGTTTTGGGTCTACCTTCTTGAATGACTTTATCTCTTTAAAGTCACAAGAACATCCATAATATACATCTCCGAAAGGAGGTTCAAAGATTCCTCCTCCTGGCCAACTGAAGTCTTCAACATCAAAGTTCACATCATAGTAAACTTCACCGGTGTATTCAACCTCAAGTTCACCTCTCATTATACCATTCTCAAGTTCATCCTTACTGAACTTGGTAAATATGTTCCTGAATGCCATACTCTTCTTAATTTGTATATTATATTTATGTCATATTGTCACTGTCAGATTGTCACCTCGGCATTGACCTCATTTACCCAATCCTGAACGTTGGCATTGAATCCACCTCCGGAGGATTGCGGTTTCTGGTTGATGATGTCATCAGGGATCTGCCCAGCATCAACATAAACTGTGATGATTCCTCCAGTGGGCTTGGCATGCATCTCCTTGGTGATGTCCAGTGTGATAGTGTAACCGCAGCCGTTCCGCAGGGTGAACCCAATGCCAATGAAGTTCTTATCCAACTCAACTGCTGTGTTTCCTGACTTTGTAGTCTCTAGTGGGCAGATTCCTGGAAGTCCCCAGGTGAGTATCCTAGAAGAGATGATGTCTACCGGCAGATCCTGACCATCCAGTGGGACAGTGTGGGCCTGCATCGGCTTTACATCATCAGTGGAGATGGAGATGGTGTTGTTGAATGTCTTCCTGGTGAACAGTTCCACTCCCTGGGCTAACCCAGTGACAGTGATTCCCCTAGCACCTGTGATCCTGGATCCCTGTTGATCCCTGTTGTTCAGGATTATAACCTGATACAGGTATATGAAGGAGTACGGCCGTAGTGCCGCATTTATCCTGTAGATGTATGTGATGTTCCCCTCCTCATCCACTTCCTTATCATACAGTGTCGGATCCTCATTGATGGTGAGATCTTGGACAAATGTGCCGAACAACTCATCAGGTTGATTATAGTCAATGTAGACCTTGGTTGTATCCGGCATGTCACTGTTCTCACTTTCACCTCTGGTTCTGACCCACCTTGCTTGGGAACTCATCCTGGTGGAGGCAGTGAATATCTCATAATCCTCACTCTGGTAAAATGATGTATACTCGGTTCCGAAGTTATAGAACATCATATCATATGTAGAACCTGTTGTCAAGGAGAGTCTCCCTCCATTAGAATCAAAGATCTTGAAGAATGAACTGTAACGCTGGTGACTGGTGGCATCCACATTATATATGACCCCCTTGATCAGATCGGGCTTACTGTATCCAACTATACCAAAACTGGTGGCAGACTCATCCCACTCATAGAACCAGTCCATCTCCCAGTCAATACCCCACAACAGATCCAACCTGATGTCACTGATTTCAACTGTGATTTCTGTGCAATCCACCCTGAGATACAGATTCTTCCTACAGCAGGATGTGAATCCAATCAGTAATATTAGAACTATGGTGATGAATCTACTCTTCATTATCTTCTGCTGGAGCTGCCGGATACAGATCTGCTTGGAGATGATGTGGTCCTGCTGCCAGATGGAGATGATGTTGATCTGCTATTGCTTGATGGAGATGTCACTGTCCTGCTGGTAGACCTTGACTCTGAAGAGACACTCCTGTTGTATACACTTCTGTCACTGCTTGAAGATGTGGTGGCAGATCTGATAGAACTACTGGTACTGGACCTACTGGTACTGGACCTGCTGACAGAACCTGAAGTACTTGGACTTGAAGTCCTTGACTCTGAAGAGACACTCCTGTTGGATACAGATCTGCTTGGAGATGATGTCTCCACTCTTCTGGATGTTACAGTTCTCTCCGGTGTTGAACCACTTCTCCTCTCTGTCCCATTCACCTGTCTGTTGGGTCTGAATTCATCCACCCTGCTTGGTCTGGGTTCAGGTCTTGGAGGATTAGGTTTATGTGGGGGTCTCACCACTGCGGTGCGGGGGTGATGTCTCCAATCATAGTAATACCTGTAATCATAATATGTATACCTGTATTCATACCTGTAGAACCTGTGGTCATAATAACTGTAATAGAATACAGGTTCATAATACCAGGGATCATAATAGTGATCCCACATTATCTCCCAATATATGTCATCATAAAGCAACACATAATGGGGACTCTCATAGTGATGGAATCGGATCAGTCTCCTGGTCAATGGATACTCATCAACATATTCCACTTCTACTGTGGTATACAAGTCCAACCTCTGTGCAGGGATCTGTGCAAAGGTCATCATCATCAGAATCAGTGTGATCAGAAGTTTTCTCATATTATTTCCTTTTGGATTTTTTCTCTTCTAATTTAATCCACCCATTGGTCATCCAATCTATCAGCCAGTCAAACCACTGAAATATCCAGAACAATGGAAATGCGATTGCGGATATTACCCAGATGATTGGCCATCCGGATGCCGCCATTATCACATCCTTGTTGGTGGATTGTGTGTATGCCTTCATATATGCTGCTGTCAGGATACCCATCAGGATGTAACCCAGTATAATTACCAATATCTTCAAAATCATCATATGTCAGTCGATTTCAGATTTATTATTCCACCTGTCTACCAGTTTCTTGACCAAGGGGATCATATACTTGGTTATCAGGAAAGGTATGACATAGAACACAAGACAAAGCAACAATACAGGCCACATGATTGCAACCAGGAGTTCCCCATCCTCTGCTTTGAAAAACTTCATAAGGATCACCATACTCAGGAACATCATCAGGATGTATCCGAGTACCATCAGGATTATATACAGTGCATTCATGATTTCTTATTCTTTCTACATTTATTCCAGAACTCCAATTCCTCCCATGCACTTGATATTAGGGCAATGATTGCAAAAGGAATCAGTGCAATAAGATATATAAGACCCCACGCCAATGCAATTGGCCATATGAATCCGGCTGCAACACAGTCAAATCTTTCCTGGTCGGGGAAGATCTTGTGAATGCAGACTGCTGTTATCACTCCCATCAGGATGTATCCCAATATAATCAATGTAACCATAGTTGTTTATTTGTCAGTCAATTTCAGAAAAAAGAAAGGTCTAACAATGCGAGAACTACAGAGTACCATCTCCAAACTCTCATCACATTGCCGACCTTTCAGAATTTTTGTGTGGTTTACCTCACTCGGGTCATTTCTGGTTCTTGGACTGTGTAGTGCAGACCTCAGGCTTTCAGGCCGGACATATTATGCTAACGTCTGAATCCGAACTGCGGGGCGCGAGGCATATTGACTGTGAAGTTCAGGCGTTCAATCATCCTGGTGATCTCATCAACACCATTGAATGGCAGCTGAATCTCACAACTGATGTTCTCATCTCCGGAGAAACCCGGATCAATGATGGAACTCAAATCCTTAAACTTGATGCGGCAATATGAAATACCTTCCAGGACAATCATAGGTTCATCACCCTTACCACTGTGAATTATAATAGGATCAATCTTGTTGTTGAATCCTGCATAGTCATCCCAGAAATATGCCGACTGTGGCATTGCCTTCTTGATCTGCTTTACATATGCATCTGTCTCCTTCTTGGACAGTTTGCCCTTATCCTGGATCTCTACCATCACAGACTTGACGGTCTTCAGGAACTCAATTGTCTCATTAACGCCATAGAATCTCAACAGTGTCGTACCTGCTGAATCAGGAATCTCAAATGTAACTACAGTATTGCGCTTGCGGCTGAACCTCTTCTCGAATTCAGGAATCTCACTGATATATACCCTTACCTGATTAAGTTTGGGTGTGTTGAGATTGAATACCGGTTCAAAACCTCTCTCACTGAAGTTGAACATACCACCCCAACCTCTGAACTGCGGTGCGACTGCCATCGGGGCAAATCTGCCTGCAGGTCGGAACTGGGTCATTGAACTCTCTGCTGCACCGGGCATACCTTCACTTCTGAACATAGGCTGGGCAAAGGTCATGCTTGTAACAAGCATCAGTGCAATCAAAATCAAAAATCGTTTCATTTTCTCTTTTTTTAAATTAGACGTTTGCATTTATTCTTTGACGGACTTCACTGTACCACACTTTTTGCAACGGTACTGGGCAAAGTTTCCGCCATAACTCTCTCCTTCATAGGTGAAATCATGGTCACACTTCTCGATCATGTGAAGATATTCAATATGGAGTTTCTTCATCCGGCGTTCAATCTTCTTCTGTTCAGACTTGACCGCCTTCTTGATCTTGGTGATCTCATCAGAAACTTTCTGACCCATATCCTTCACATTCTTGACAGACTCATTGATCTCTCTCAAGGCATTGTCCAATCCTGAATACAGTTCTGCGAGTGCGATATGCTCATCCCTGTTTTCCTGGACATCCTTGTTCTTGTACTTCTCTCTGGTAAACATTATACCATATATTTTTTAATGTACTTGTCGGTAATTGTCTCTATCTCTTTCAACAGCGGTATATTGTGTGCAGTGTCATATTTTGTGTTCCAGGTATTGTTATTGTGTCTGTATGCCTGGATCAATGACATCGGATGGACATTATTATATGTACTTACTACACACTTACACTTCTCGCTGGAAAAATAATTGTAAACACCTGTACAATCACCCAACATAGTTTTGTTTCCATCCACTTCCACTTCTATTCCGACATGAACAAGACTCCATCTGTTGACGACATATTTGAACCATTTCTTTCTGATCCAATCTTCATGCCGGAAAATCACCACCCTATAATTGATGTTCATTAACCGAAGGTACTTTGCCAGGACATATGCGGCAAAACAACAACCTCCATTGAACAAGTCAAACTCCTTTTGGTACTGGTTGATCTTCTGATCAAGTTCCCAAAGAAAACATCTGATATCTTCAGGTTTCATATCACTGGTGTTATTTACCAATACGCTTATCAAGGTATTTCTCCACGATTGCGTTGATATCCCTCATCAGCGGACCGTTGCACTCCCTATTGTAATAAGGGTTCCAATCATTGTGGCGGTATGCCTGAAGAAGTTCCATAGGATTGATCCTCTTGTAACTCCTTATATTATATTCATATCCAAACCTGTGGAAATATATATAAATACCGGCACAGTTACCGATTATCCACTTCAGTCCTCCAAGATCTACCTCAATGGCGACATGTGCCACACCTTCACCATTGATGGCCTTATTGAACTTCTTTTCATTGAGGATCTCATCATACTGATAGAGAACCACATTATACTTTACTCCCAATTTCTTGAGGTTCTTGGCCAGGGCATATGCCGAGAAGCAGCAACCACCTGAAAACAGGTCAAATCTGTCTACATAATGGTTTATCTTCTGATCAAGTTCCCAAACCAACTCTCTCATTTCTTCTACTGTCAGTTTCATATTGTTCGGTGTTTGTTGTTTATCTTCATTACAAAGATAATACATTTATTTCATACCACCAAACATTTCGCTGACTTTTTTCAGAAAAAATCAGAAAAAATCAGTTTACTGAAAATCGCAGACCGTCACCGCAGATTTCACATCACTTGTCAGTCAATTGCAGATTGGTCAGGACTCAATATTCCTCAGGCTCTGATCTCTGGAGTTCCTCTCCGGAGTCGAATTCCCTGATCTTCCCAGTACTGTCAATATAAAAAGGTCTTCTGCAATCGAGATCTGCAATACAGTCAAGAAGAACCGGTTTCTCCCTGCACTGTGTATGACCGACTATGTTGAACCCATATGTCTTCTCTTCCGTAACCTTTGTCCATGATCTGATGTCAGACCATACTGGGGATCCTCCATATGGATACAGTGATCCTCCGAAACCTCGGAATATGTCATATTCTCCCAGATGTTCCAGTACTCTGAAGTCATAGGTCAGCCATGCTTCATTGAGTTTCCTGATGATGTTGAATTCAGGATCTGCCATCTCCTTCGGTGTCCATACTCCGGCTGCCCAGCCTTTCAGGATACCGGCATGACTGAAGACAAAGTGTCTGTCCGCAATCTCGCAATCGTATGCCAACCTGAACATCTCTCTGTTACCATTGAATAATCCTGATATCACATCCTTGTGTCTCCTATCCATCCTGGAAGAGTTGATGTCTTCACTGATACAGTATCCACAGTCATGGTTTCCGATCAGCAAGGTTACCCGGTCAGGATAATGCTTTTTCAGTTCTACTATTCTCCTGAACCTGTCCAAGGATACCATCCTGGTGTCATCCACATCTCTCCACTCCTCTTCATGGGGATATTCATCCAGGTAATCTCCCAGGAAAACTATATGGGCATCGGTACTGCACAGTGTCTCACCGACCGGGTTGATCCAGAACTGACGGCCGTGAACATCAGGAATTATCAATATTTTAATGTCTGGTTTCTTCATAGAACTTACCTTCACTGTTCCTAGAGTATGTTGTCACCACTTCAGTGTCCATCACATCTTGGCTCTCTCTTCTGATCATGCCATACATCTTCTTGACTGCCTCCTCTTCAGAATGGTAACCCATTGCATCATCTATGTTTCTGCTGTACATACGGTCTACATTGTAATCTGCATAGTACTTCCAGATCAACTTACCTGTCAGCCATCTCTGGAACAGAGCCTGGACAACCCATCTCTCCTCACCACTTATCCTGGTGATCTTCACTACTCTGAATTTGGTTATCATATCAAATTGATTTTCTACATATTAAATATAACAAAAACACCAGGCAAATGCTTGTCTGGTGTAGATTTTTTTCGGTACTGGACCCATTTAATTGGGAAGTTTGAACCCCTTCAGGATCTTGGCGAGTTCAGGTATATGGATCTCATAGAACCAGGTGAATGTGAAGAGTATGTCTTCCACCACTTCCTTACAGGATACAATATGATTCTTGAGTCTGGTATCCATAGGTTCATGCAGGGCTTCATCCAGATCCTCGCAACTGGTGAACCTGTCGTTCTTGTCACCGAAGTTGTAGAAGTCCTCTATAGGATGGTTCTGCACATCATACAGTCCTATGATGTTGTCGATTCCATCGGTGAAGATCACTGTTCCGTCTACTTCAAAGTGACCCTCCTTGTTCTTGTGCAGATTCTTGACCCATACATACTGGGAACCTATCTCATCATCTCTGAAGTACAGATACTTCCCTGTATAACTTCTGCTGAGAGTCCTGACAGTCATTCCATCCTTACCTTGGACAGGAACATCATCAGATTCCATCTTCTTAAGGATCACATTGCAGCATTCTATGCACTCATTCAGGATATCTGTATCCTGAAGTACGGGTCTCTCCTTCTCTATCTTCTTACAGAGATCACTGAATGTATTAACATCTCCCTTCCTGTAATATTCCGGAGCCGGAGAGTCATCGAAGACTGTATCGAAGATGTTGGTATATGCTACCTTCTTCAGGTCTTCCTTCTTGACCTTCAGCAGTGTCATAAAACTGAACTTGAGCAGTTCAGCCGCTTCCTTGGTGTTGGTTCTGAGTTCTGAACCTGTAAATTTCTGTTTGGACCCGGAGACTATGTTCTCTAGTCTGCAGATCGCTTTCTCTAGAGTCATCATGGTATTAGGAAAATTTGGGCTATATAGTATTTATAGAAATCCCAAATTATTTCCTGATTCTATGATGACCTTTTGGCTTTAAGTTCATCCCTGAGATCTGTCAAGATCTTACCTAATTCATTCCTACCCCAGTTGTCCACATGATCAGGGGCATCATTCTCATTGTATCCCACTCCCCAGATTCTGTCATACCAGGAAGCTTCCACAAAAGTCTTTCCTGAATACTTCGGATCCAGGAGTTTCTCCCTGAGATCTGAATTCTGGTAGAACTTATACCTCACTGCGGTGCGCATACGGTCTACCCTGACTTTGTCCCACTCCTCATCAACATAGTTCCTGACCTTCTGTCCAAGATCTCTTGCTTCCTGGGGAGTCTGACTCTGAAGGATCTTCTCCGCCATCTCCTGGTCATTAAAGAAGACGGCTTTGAACCACATAAACATCTGTTCACTGGAACTGAACTCAATGGGGTCACTTTCCAGGGGGACATAATAGGGATCTGAAAACTTTATCTTACACTTGGTGAAGTTACACATAGGATGTTCCTTCCAGAAGAATACATATTTGTCGGTTATTCTCATAGATCTGCAATATTAATAGGTAAATACTGTCTCCTGCATCTCGACTGTTTTTGTCTTGGTTTTCCGGATATACTTGAGGAGATCTTTCTTGGCAGTCTCCAAATCATCATATGTATCCTTCAGACTCGAGTCAAACAGATAGTCCCAACCACCGGTGACAAACAATGCTGTCCACAGATTCCGGTACTGCAATTCATAATAGACATCATATACAGCAGTCTCCTTTGTAACCGGATCTGTAGATTCTGTCCAACACTTGACGATACGATATTTCTTCATAATTTCTTAAATATTGATCCCATCATAGTCGTGGGCATGTTCTGGAAAATACTTGCTGACAAAGTACTTGTTGAAAGGCACCGGATGACCCAACTCGGCATCCTTCATATCATCATATGTCAGGGATCTGCCCAGCCTTTTCTCCATGCAATCCTTACATAGGTATCCACCTCCAATCCAGGTCTCACCATCTTTCATATAATACTGTACCTGGGGTTCATCCTTGGCGATCTGTTCCCAGATTTCATCTCTGAGCATCGGGGACTCCTCACCGAAGTAAGGGAACTGGTGTCCACAGTTCCAGCACTTGCACTTGGATGCATCAGTTACCAGTTCTCTTTTCATCTTCCCAGTTAAACAGTCCAAAATAATCGAACAACCACCAGATGATCACATCAATGGGAACCATAATGGCGATCTGCCATCCATGCTTGATTCCTGACAGGACAGTAAATACCAGAACAGTGTTGACCAGCAATGTCAACAAGAAAACCAGTATGTCCATCCACATTCTTATGTATTTGGGTTTCATATGATTTGAAATTAAAGGTTAAACACTACAGTTCCTCACACAGATCACTGGTGATGGACCAGATGAACATGTCAACAATGATCATCACAATAACTCCTAAAAAGGATGCCACCATACCTGCCTGGTGAAAGATGTTCAGACAGTATCCATTCAATAATGTCATCAGAATGAACACTATTACCTTGATGAAAATTTCCATATGATTTGAAATTAAAGATTAAACACTACAGTCCATCACACAACCACTTGGCGAGGTGTTCAGCGATAAACCAAATCAGGATATCGGTGACAATCAGGATGATACTTGTCAGGATAATGTTGACTCCTACAAAAAACATGTTGTACAACATTACATTGATAATGAATGTCAAAATGAAGATATAAAACTTTGTAACTGTTTCCATAATCAGTTCTTTTTGGTGAAACGTCCCTTTGCATCTCTCTTGAGATCCTTGGTCTTGGCAGACTTTTCAGACATATCGGTTTCAAAGTCATTATCCTTGATTCCCAGAACCTCTTCCCTGTAGGTCTCTATGTATTCCTGCATATAATTACTGTCGGTTGCAAATGCCTCCATCTGGGTTGCCAGGCTTTCTACCAGCAGATCCCTGGTGACCTTCACATTGTCCATCTCAAAGGATTTGACAATCTGTGACAACATATAGTTGATGAATTTCTCACCCAATGATTCCACGACGGTGCGGGCGATAAACCAGCCTGCCGGAGTGGGCTTTCTCATCATATAGTGCATGAAACACTTTTTCTTGTCTATTTCAGAAAACTTGTTGATGATCTCTGCCGGCAGATAGCCGTAAATCTCATTGTACTCTTGTCTTTTCATTTGCTTATGCTTCTTTTGATAAAATCCAAACTCTGTTCATCTCTCTCCTCAATATCCTCAATGATTGCCTTGACCATATTGTCAATCACCGATTCAGGACTCTCATCAGTGAGGAACTCCAGGCAGACCTTTCTGTCTTGGCAAATCTTCCAAAGGGCTCCCATTGTCCAGCAGGGAATATCTTCATCTTTCACTATAGGACTTCCTGTCACCAGAATTGTTTTTCCGTCTCTTGGAGACTTGATGTAAGACATATCCGCTGTTGTCGGATCCACTCCGATTCCCAACAGTTCCTGAACCTGGTCTATACTTGTGACTATCATATCAGTCAAATTTTTTGAGATCTTCCTTGAACTTGGCATATATCCGGAGACTGTCTGCCTTATTCTCCTGAAGTCTTTTGATTTCTTTGGAATGGTAATTGATATGCCACTCTGCATCCTCGATCAGCGAATTGCGGTAGTCTTCCTTTGTCTTCTCGAAACCTTCCTTGGTGGGTTCACCGCATTTTGCCAATTCATCATCATAATATGATGACTTGTTTATGGATATATCTATCTGATCGATGGCGAACTTCTTGAGTCCTTCGAATTCCTCATCACAGTTCCAGGATTCTATCTCCTCCTTTATCTTCAGGTAGTCTGCATAGTTCTCCAGATCCTTTTGTCTGGCCTTCTCAAGAGTTTTGATTCTGTCCTTGGTTTCAGAAATGTATTTCTCACACAGTTCATCATCAGACATATTTTGGATCTTCTCAAGATTGCTCTTCTCACCATCCAACATCATCTGATGGTAGTCTATCGAGTGCTGATATGATTGGGTGAGGTCCTCGGTATAGTCATCCTGGATCTCCAGAGGTCTGTCCATCAGTTTGGTGCAGACTCCGAAACCGCGTAAACAAAGGTGGAGGAATGTCTTTGCATCCTTCACCTTACCGTTTTCTATAAAAGAAGTATAACTTGTGGGCATATATTAGTAAATTTCAGACGATTGCGCCTGCGGTTAAACATCTTCCTCATCAAAATCAGAGTCACCCTCATCATCATCCATAGCCTTCATCTCGGCCTTCAGTGATTTGCGGGCTTCCTTTCTCATAATCTTGATAGCCTCCTTTGACTTTATGAACTTCTTGAGTTCATCTTCAATGAGACCGTCAACCTCCTTCTGGAAATCTTCCTCAGATGCCTCCTTCCAATCCAGACCTGTGATCTTCTCCAATGAGAACATCACCTTGTCAAGAATCTTGGGCATCTCCTCATCGGATGTACCCCTGAATTCCATCTTCTTGCGTTCCTTGATGGCGGCAATCAGGTTGTTGTAACAGAGCTGACCTTCTTCGGTCATCTTGCCGTCCTTGAAAAGTTTGATGGGAGTGTCATCCTTCTTCTTGGGACCAAACACTCTCAACAGTGAATCAAGGTTCTCACAGATGTGGACTTCTGTATAGCTGAAGTTGGCCACATCATAACCGTATTTCTTCTTAAGGATACCAGGAACCTTCTCGGTCACCTCAAAATCATCTCCGGCAAGGAATCCCTTTGATGTAGGAAGTGATGCTTTGACCTTTCCCTTCTCTTCCGGAGAGAGGTCATCAAGTTGCCAAATTATCTTTGTAATCTTAACTGCTTTCATAATTATAGTTGTTTATTTTTATATGATCTTCTAATCTCCTCTACGAATATACGGGTTTAAAACGAAACCACCAAATTTTTTAACATCTTTTTTGAATTTATTTTTTGATGTCGGTGGATTGCAGGTTTCGCAGTCCGCAACCGCAGTAGAGTATATATAAGTATTTATACATCTGCCAATTTCGGATCAGGAAATTACAGTGTTTAATCAGGATGGTTGAGATGGTCATCCTCACACTCTATGATTTTGTCAATGAACATCTCCGCATATTTCCTGATTTCCTGAACCGAATACTTGTGTCCCGATTCCTGTCCTTCATTGTCCCGGGTATACATATCTGTCTGATTCATATCATACATATAATCCCCTTCCTTACAGAAAGAATATTCGAACCTGGTCTTGCTTCCTGACGCAATTCTGTCCAGTTCATACTTTTTGTCATCAGTGAATTTCAGGATCACTGAATCATGTCCTGAAAATGCGGATATAGTAGAATCCGTAGTGATGACCAGTGACGGGAAGTCACCATCAGTCTTGATATCATAATGATACCCTCTGTAGTCATCCTCCTCCACTGTCACTATAGGACTCTTCTTTCCTTCGGATCCATAGTAGATCCTGGCGAACTCTTCCTTGGATATATTATCACCGATGCCTTTGTCTAACATCTCTCCCCAAATTCCACTCATAATTGTCAATATTTAAAAGGTTAGTAATTCCACCCACTCCTCCAGATAGTTCTCACTGAAGTCTGAAATGGGTCTTGTATTTCCTGGACGCAGGATGGTGCTGAAGTCATCTGTATCCTCATCAGAGATCTGCACCTGGATGTTTCCATATCTGTCCAACATCAGGTGTGTCACATATGTTCTTTCATTCAGTTCATATGATTTCTGTTCCTTGGATCTTCCGGAGAATGATATTACTGCTGAATATCTGTCAATGTTGTTCCACTCCCTGAACCTCTGTCCGGGAAGTGTGTCAAAATAGTTGTTCTCCAGGATGATCTCCTTCAGTTTCTCTATAAGTTCCATACCTTATTTCTTTATATATAAGTCATAATATGTCTTTGCACATTTCAAACCAAGATCAGGATGGGTGGCATTGATGTATTTGACTACCTTTGGGTATCCATACTTGGCCAACATCATTGCATATTCCTTTTCATCATCAGTCAGGGTATCTTCCGGAACCATCTCCTTGAGATCCCTTTCTATCTCCTCATCAGTGAGTATCTTGGTCTCCTTTTCCATAATCATAATCCCAATCTGTCCAAAATAGGTGTTATGTTCTCTCTGATCATATCCTCTTTGTCAGGATACTTCTTTATCTCCTCCTCCATAGTTGCTCTGGCAGCCAAAGGTTTCTCGGACTTGGTGAATCTCGAGCATTCCCAGTCTATCACCATAGCTTCCCAGTCATATCCTCTCTTTCCCTTGTAGCGGAGATGATGTCTGTTGTGTTCCTTGTGCCAATTCCTGGTCTTGGTGTAGTCATTCCTGAACAACAACATCAGGAAAGGCTTCTCAATGTCATGGAACAGGTACTTGAACTTCCACACACCCAGGTTGAGCGCTGTCATATTGAATGCGCACCAATGGGCGAAGGTATATTTGAATCCTCCTCTCTCATCATTGCTGAATCCTGCACTCTTCATTTCTTTTTCTTTTTACTGACACTATAAGGATCTGATGTTATTCCCCTAAGAACAGGAATCCATACTTTTTCAACATTCGGCTGACCAACTTTCATCAGTTTTGCATTCTCACTGCCATATCCAATTGGACGTGGACCATAATTATGATTGTACTTCTCAACATATGATTCCTCATTGTTTACAGGAACCTCAAGTTCAATCTGTTTCCACATCCAGATAAACACACCACGAATAGATCCGTCTTCATTCTTCCATGTTTGACGAAGAGTATTCCATGCCTGCTCATCTGAATCAAACTCCTTCGCTTCCGTGCCGCGAAGTGCATTTTCCAATTTATAGCGTGCCATAATTATTTCAGTTTTCCTTTTACTTCATCTCCAATGAGATGTCTCATTATATATTCACAGGCAGATCCTGTGTTTATCTCCTCATATCCGATACTCATATTGTCCAGACACTTCTTTATCTTTGCATCAACCTCCTTTGCCTCCTGGAGATCCTGCATCCTTCCGGTAGTCGTGTAGAAAGAGTCATCCCTGTTGAGGAAATAGACCACATTGTCGAACTCATTCCACTTTTCCAGGACAATATCCTTGAATGCCTGGGATGGTTCACCATAGAACAGTCCTGCCAGGATGGAGGAGTCGGTGATGATGATGTCAACCTTCTGGGAGACCCTCCACAGTTTATGATAATACTTGGCGGTCAGGTAGAACTGATCTTCTATCGTCTTACTTCTCTCCTCCCAGACAGCATCTTTCACCCACTCGGTGACCAACTCACAGTTGACTCCAAGTCTGTTCAGGTTGTAGAAGACGCCGGCCGCAGCCGTTGACTTTCCTGAACCGGGACCACCCACCAGATTGATTACTTTACATGCCATATCCTTACTTCTTATATCTTTAAATGTCTGATTTAATTTTAGCCAATTGACATTTTAATTCATTATACTTTGCCGTATATTCATCATAAACTTCTTTCCAACGATTACCAAAGTTTGTGCCAATATTATTTACATAGTAATTATAGGATCTTTCAATCCATTCTTTGGCATTTGCCATTTCTTCTTTAAGTTCCTTTTCAGCCTTTTTGAGCTTCTCTACAATAGAACTCCACTTTAGTATAGGATACTTTTTTAAGTAATTGGCTTTTACTGCTTTGTGTTTAACTTTATCATAGTAAAAACAATCATATTCTAAATCTTCTATACAACGTCTGTCTTCCACAGTGGAATAGTCGTCACAGCTCCATTTATTCAGAACCATATCATCAGGTATCACTACTCGGATCCACCCAAACTGTGCATATGTTGAGTTTGCATCTAACCTAAATTTACTTATCTTCTGATCTACTGTAGCAACAGGAGATATAATATAGCGATATCGTTTTCTTTTAGATTCTCCCATATTTGAATATTTAATCTTACTTCTTATACTTGATAATATATCTCTTGTGTATCACAGTGTCTCCATTTGTTATGTACATCTGTGACTGATCAAGGACTTTATAATCTGAAGTCACAACAGTGACATATTCATCATTCTGTCCATCATCCTGTCCATCTAATTTAATGAACCACACACCTATTCCTGCACATAATATAGCAAGTATGAGACCGGTTATGGCAAGATTCCATTCCGATTCCAGTATGTATATGATAGAGATGATGCCGAGGATGAATCCCAGTACTATCAAAAAAGCTCCAATTACTCCCATATTGTTTTAATTTTAAAGTTACTCACTTATCTTATCCATAACTGCCTTGATCATCTCATTCTGATACTGGGCAGCCATATCCTCCTTCATCTTCAGTCCTCCGGTGAGATGACCCCAACCTCTGAAATATCCTATAAGATTTCCATACTGGTAGA